>Ga0181520_10000177_pt1 | contig 134907 bp, 131 predicted proteins | sample PEATcosm2014_Bin_29_FD_132451 | JGI IMG/M metagenome (GOLD analysis project Ga0181520, IMG submission 132451) | Peatland microbial communities from MTU Mesocosm Facility, Houghton, MI, USA - PEATcosm2014_Bin02_30_metaG | ecosystem: Environmental > Terrestrial > Soil > Wetlands > Peat | place... | reverse complement strand
TGGAAATCTTGTTCGCGCCCGCATCCTTCAGGATGACGGTGAACTCGGTCTTCTCCTCGACCGGGGCTGCCGCTGCCGCGCCGCCGCCGGCTGCCGGGGCTGCTGCGACGGCTGCCGCCGCCGAGACGCCGAGGCGAGCCTCGAGCTTCTTGACCAGCTCGGAAGCCTCGAGCAGGCTCAAGCTAACGATCTGATCTTCCAACTGCTGAATGTCTGCCATTTTATTTCTCCTAAAAGTCGATTCAGAACTTGTGGTGCGTGGTGCCTGTTTGCGTCTCCGAAGCTGATCCTCTGATCCTCGGCTTCGGCTGCCTCGATCCCATCGGGTTTCCGTTGCGCCCAGACCAGCGCACCCGGGGGATGAAGCGAAAGTTTATGCGCCTTCGACTGGGTCGGCAGCGGGCGGCTCTACGGCGGGTGCTTCTACGGCGGGTGCTTCGGCCACTTCCGCGACCGGAGCATCCTCGGCAACTGCGGCTGCTTCCGCAACCGGGGCGACAACTTCCGCGACCGGTGCTGCGGGCGCTTCGGCTGCCGGAACCTCGGCAGCAGGAGCGGCTGCGGGACCGGCGAACTTGCCCTTTTCGACGCCCTGGTTGATGACCACCGCGAGATCGCGGCCAGTGGCGTTGATGACCGTAACCAAACGCTGCGCGGGCGATTGAATCAGGAAGAGAAGCTTCGAGAACAGCTCTTCCTTGCCCGGCATGGTGGCCAGAGCCTTAATCTCGTCAACGGTGATGACTTTGCCCTCGACGATGCCCAGCTTGAAGGTGAACTCAGCGTGGTCCTTCACCCAGGTGGAGAGCGCCTTGGCGAGTGCCACCGGATCGCCGGAGGTATAAGCGACGGACGAGACGCCCTTCAGGCCCTGCAGCGCGGCTTCAATTTTGGTGCCCTGGGAGGCGCGAGCGGCCAGCTTGTTCTTGACCACGTGGTAGCTGCCGCCGGCCTTGCGAATGGTCTTGCGCAGGTCGTAGTCCTTGGCCGCGGTAAGCCCCTTGAAGGTGCCGATAATTGCGGAGGTGGAGTGCTCGAGCTCGGTGGCGAGCGCGGTCACCTTTTCCGCCTTCTTTGCTTTGGTCAGTGCCATTTTCTTAGCCTCTAGTTGCCAGCTATTAGCTTTTTAGCCTTTAGCTGTTAGCTCTTCAATTTGTATGCGCCGGGAATGCGCATGAATCCTTATCTACCGCAGCCAGCTAAGAGTTAAAAGCTAATAGCTAGCGGCTGCTTTTACGACGCCTTGCCCGCAGCTTCGGTGACGGTTGAGTCAAGCTGGATGCCGGGGCCCATGGTCGAGCTGATGGTGATGCCCTTGACGTACTTGCCCTTGGCGGCGGAAGGCTTGGCCTTCAGTACCGAACTGATGACGGTCATGGCGTTGTCGACCAGCTTCTGCGGGTCGAACGAGAGCTTGCCCACGGGAACGTGGACCAGCGCGGTCTTGTCGGTGCGGAACTCCACCTTGCCGGCCTTGATCTCCTTGATCGCGCCGACTACGTCGGTGGTCACGGTGCCGGTCTTGGGGTTGGGCATCAGGCCCTTGGGGCCGAGTACCTTGCCCAGGCGGCCGACGGACTTCATCATGTCGGGGGTCGCGATCAGGGCGTCGAAGGCGGTCCAGCCTTCTTTCTGAATCTTCTCCACGATGTCGTCGCCGCCGGCGAATTCGGCTCCGGCTGCTAGTGCTTCGGCAATCTTGTCGCCCGAGGTGATGACGGCGACGATCTTGGTCTTGCCCAGGCCGTGGGGAAGAACGACCGTGCCGCGGACCATCTGGTCGGCGTGCTTGGGGTCGACGCCAAGACGGATGTTCAGATCGACGGTCTCGTCGAACTTGGCGTACTTGGCTTTCTTCAGGAGGGGGACTGCGTCGATCAGGGTGTACGGGCGGTGCTCCACGAGCGCGCGCGCCTTCACCATGTTCTTAGAGAGTTTTCTTGCCATTTTTCCTCGTCTCCCACCGCTCGAACCAAGCAGCGACTGTTGCGCGCTGAACCCATCCGGAATTGCTTTTCTTCAACTGCTGGCTGGATGAGCCGTTCGGCCGTGGTGCCTGTGACTGGCCCCCGCACAGGGCGGAGGCACTCTTATGAGTATGCAGGAAAATGCGATTTTGGTCAATCGAAGACGTGAAACGTGCGAGAATTCGCTCGTCCGAAAGAGGGACTCCCCATGCGTTGCCTGCCAAGTCTGCTTCTCGCTGCTTCCCTCGCTGGCGGCGTCGCCCTCGCCGATGATGGCGCAGCTTCCATCGCCGCCGGTGGGATTGTAATGACCTGCGAACCCCGCATCACGATGGCGAAGGAAGTCCTTTTCATCAGTGAAAGCGAGGTTAGGGTCGATTACAACTTCCGAAACGATACGGATAGCGATATCACCACGGTCGTCGCATTTCCGATATCGCCCCTACAGCTTGGATTTCGTCAAGTACTCGATAAAGGAGCAAGGCTTCGAGGATTTCAAACTTCTCATCGACGGGAAACCGGCCCGCTTCCAGACCGAGGCCAAGGCCAGGCTTGGGCATCGGGACGTAACACCGATCCTCAAGCGCTATGGAATAGATGTCGCCACGTTCGGGCACTTTGACGAAGACCATAATCAATCGAGGGACATACGCAAACTCTCACCGAGCCAACGCAGTGCATTGATAGCGGCTGGCTTGCTCGACAAAGATCCCGACATTGACTGGGCTAGCTGGACGGTCGAGAAAAAGTACTACTGGACGCAGACCTTTCCGGCCCACAGTGTCGTACGGATCTCACACACGTACACCCCAGTCGTAGGATTCGATATGGTGCCCGAAGACGTGATTCTAGCTGCTTTATCGCCACAATCCCCATCGGCCAAGGTGCAGATGGGGGAGGAATCTGTATTGAGCGAGGTCCAGTCCGTCTGCCCGACGGAAAACTTGTTGAAGGCGGTCAAAGAGGCAATACACGGAAATCCAGACAACCCCTACGGGCATATCGAATATGTCGATTTCATCCTGACTTCGGCAAACACGTGGAAAACGCCGATAGAGGACTTCACGCTCATTGTGGAGCGGCCTCACGTGCAGCAATTCGAGAAGTCGTTGATCAGTTTTTGTTGGAACGGACCGGTGACTGAGATCGACGCGAACCATTTCTCCGTTCACGCGCGGAGTCTCGTTCCCACGCAAGAACTTCGAATAGGATTCGCGAGTTTGTACAGCGGCCCTCAGAAGCCCTAATCCCAAATCCTCGCCATCACCAGTTCAAATCCGGCGATGGGGCCGGTGCCCTGGACGGAGGTGGGGTGGGCGAGGTGTTCGGGCCGGTCGCCGAGGCGGTAGATGGTGACGGCCTTCTCAATGGGATCGATCAGCCATGCCACCTCGGCCCCGTTGACGATCCATTGATCCATCTTGGCCTGGAGGTCGGACAAGCGATCGCTCTCCGAGCGAACCTCGATGACAAACTCAGGGCAGATGGCAGCGTAGCCTTTCAGTTCGGCGTCACTCAGCGCGTTCAAGCGCGGCGAACTTACCCAGGCGGCATCCGCGGCACGCACAGAACTGTCGGGCAGCTTGACTCCGGTATTGGATCCAAACACTTCGCCTCTGCCATCCTTGCGAGCCCAATCGCCCAACTCCAAAATGACGCGGGTCTCAATTCGCCCGCCTCCCGTTCCCGTTGGCGACATCACGATAAGCTCTCCATTTGCATCGCGCTCAAGCCGAAGCGGCCGGCTTTCGGCCGAAAGGCGCATCAATTCCTCATCCGTCACAGGACGGTCCCGGCTGATGCGGATTGGCAGTCCAAATTCAGCCAACGCTAGATTCATGAAGGAAGTCTACTCCCGCCCCTGGCAGGCAGCTATCTACAAACGCCCAAGGTCAGCCGTTCATAGCCCAGGTTGGGACGCTGGGCCCGGCGGAGGCGCCGGGGCTTATCTGTGAGGCGAAGGCGCGGCCGGTTTGACGTTGATATAGAGTTCGCCGCTCGGCTCAAGCTCGATGCGAAGTTTCTGGTTCATATCGCGGAGTTGCTGCAGCCGCTTGTCGCTGATCGACGCCCGCGGCACCAGCCACAGCGGAAATTCTTTCTCTTCCAGGATCAGGTTCATAGAGACAGTCTACGCCGGATGTTGCAGAAAGATGCACGGATTTCGGCCAGCGCAGTTGGATATACCTCCGTGGGAGCTTGCCGCATCTAATTGGATGAGAACGACGGAGCCTGTTGGAGAGGAGGCTCGAATGGCTACGCATTCGGATTCGGCGGAAGATGGGACGCAGAAGCCCCACCACTTCGATGTTGAGGAGTTGCTTTTCCGGGCTGGGCGGATTGTGTTGGTGGCGGCGTTGTTTGTCCTGATTCTTCTGCTGGGGCAGAGCATGGTGCAGCACCGGTTCTTTCGCGGGGGACACTTCAACCGGAACGGCACCCTGACCCAGTAGCCGGCAGATTCTCGCAGCCCCGGAGTTTCCATCGCTGTCGGCAAAGGACGCGCGCAGCAGGCCCTTTCTGCAGCCTGAGAACCGCACTCCGCCAGAAGATGTTCGGGCGCGAGTTGGCAATCTCTGGACACGTTTATTAGAGTGACCTGACGGGAGTTACCATTCGGGAGAGCTTCTGCGGGGGATTGGGATGTGGCAAGTGGCGACGTTGAACGAAGCCTTCCTGAAGATCACCGGGCGCACCGACAAGGTGGTCTGGCGCTGGCAGGATAAGGATGGGTCCTGGAAGCCGATCGCGTCGGGCGCGGTGTATGGACGGGTGCGGGCGCTGGCCAAGGCGCTGGCCGGGTGGGGCGTGGGCAAGGGCGACCGGGTTGCGCTGCTCAGCGAGAACCGCTGGGAGTGGCCGGTGACGGACTTCGCAGTATTGGCGCTGGGCGCGGTGGACGTGCCGCTGTACCTGACGCTGACGGCAGAGCAGGTCGGCTACATGATGCGCGACTCCGGCGCGAAGGTGGCGGTGGTGTCCAACCGGGAGCAGTACGACAAGCTGGTGGCGGCGGGGGACCTGCCCGCGTTGGAGCAGGTGGTGGTGATGGATGCGGGCGATTTTCCGGGAGCGCATAGCTTTGGCAAGCTGATGGAGCCGGCCGTCGAGCTGCGCGAGCGAGACGCGGAGTTCGACGCGCGAGTGCGGCAGGTCAAGCCGGAGGACCTGGCGACGATCATCTACACCTCGGGCACGACCGGCGAGCCCAAGGGCGTAATGCTGACCCACGGGAACCTGGCGAGCAACATCAGTATTTCGACCAAGCCGTTCGGGTTCACCGAGAAGGACACGTGTATCTCGTTTCTGCCGCTTTCGCATGTAACGGCGCGGCACCTGGACTACGCGCTGATGTGCGATGAAGTGACGATGGCGTATTGCCCGAAGTTCGACCATATCCGGGAGACAATGAAGGCGGTGCGGCCGACGATCTTCGTGGCCGTGCCGCGGGTGTACGAGAAGATTCGGCAGGCGGTGGAGGGCAAGTCGCACGGAGTGAAGGGGCGGATTCTGAACTGGGCGCTGGGTGTGGGCAAGGCGCAGCGGCCGGCGACACTCAAGGGCAAGCGGCCGGCCGGCTTCGACTGGGTGGTGGCGGACAAGCTGGTGTTTTCCAGGATTCGCGAGTCGTTCGGCGGTCGCGTATGGCTATTTGTCTCGGGCGGCGCACCGCTCGGCATGGATACCGCGGCGTGGTTCGCGGATGTGGGGATACGAATTCTGGAGGGGTACGGGCTGACCGAGACGTCGCCGGTGATCGCACTGAATACGCCGGAGAAGTACCGGATCGGCACGGTGGGGCCGGTGCTCGGCAATGTCGAGGTTCGTTTCGCAGCGGACGGCGAGTTGGAGGCGCGCGGGCCTTCGGTGTTCCCGGGATACTGGAACAAGCCGAAGGAGACGGCGGAGAGCTTTACGGCGGACGGATGGCTGAAGACCGGAGACATCGGCAATATGGATGCGGATGGGTTCCTGTCGATTACGGACCGGAAGAAGGAGCTGCTGAAGACCAGCGGCGGCAAGCTGATTGCCCCGCAGCCGATTGAGAGCAAGCTGAAGGCGCACAGCCTGGTGGGAAACGCGGCGCTGGTGGGCGACAAGCACAAGTTTGCATGCGTGCTGATCTCGCCGAACTTCGCGATTCTGGAAGGCTGGGCAAAGGCACACGGGGTGACCGTAGCCGGCCGCATGGCGCTGGTGCAGAATGCGCAGGTGCTGGCGAGATACCAGCGGATTGTGAACGAGGTAAATGCGACGCTGGCGCCGTTCGAGACCATCAAGCGGCTGGCGGTGGTGCCCGACGAGTGGTCCGTCGAGGGTGACGAATTGACGCCGAGCATGAAGCTGAAGCGGCGCGTGGTGGAGAAAAAATATGCGGCGGAGTTGGAGATGTTTTATAGGGATGAAGCCACGGCGACGGCTTAGGGTCGGCGGAATTTCTTTCGGAAGAATGCACCGGCGGCTGGTGCGGCGAATCGAATCGTATCTATGAGTAAGTTGCAGCGGGCGCAGAAAACGGGGCGGAAGTTCGAGAATCCAGTCCCGACAGCGGTTGGCGGCTTCGGGCTCGCATTGAAGGTGCTCCCACAGTTCCTGACGAACCGGGCAGAACGCGCGCCGCAGCAGGCGCTGGGGCCGTTCCGGACCGACGCCGCGGTATACGCGACAGCTCCGGAGAGCGGGCTGCGGGTGACGTGGATGGGGCACTCGTCGATGCTGGTGGAGATCGATGGGGTGCGGGTGCTGGTGGACCCGGTGTGGGACGAGCGCGCGTCTCCATACCAGTGGATGGGGCCGAAGCGGTTTTTCGCGGCGCCGCTGCGGCTGGAGGAGTTGCCGCGGCTGGACGCGGTGCTGGTCTCGCACGACCACTACGATCACCTGGGCGCGGGCACGGTGCGGCAGCTTGCGAAGCTGCAGCCAGACGCAAGATGGGTGACGTCGCTGGGCGTGGGCGCGATTCTCCAACGGTTTGGCGTGCAGGCGGAGCGGATTACCGAGTTGGACTGGACGGAGGCAGTGCAGGTTGCGGGGCCGGCAGGCGCATCGTGCCAGATCACTTCCCTGCCCGCGCGGCACTTTTCCGGGCGCAGCGCGTTCAACCGGCTCGAGACGCTGTGGGCGTCGTTCGTGCTGCGTGGGGCCTCAGTGGAGGCGGGCGGGCGCCAATCGGACCAGCCCGGGCACGCAGTCTACTACGGGGCGGATTCGGGGTGGTGGCAGGGCTTTGCCGAGATTGGCGCCAAGCATGGGCCGTTCGACCTGACCATGCTGGAGATCGGCGCGTACAACCAGCTTTGGCAGGCGATCCACATGGGGCCGGATGGAGCGGCGCGGGCGTTCCATGACATGGGCGGCGCGGGGCTGCTGATGCCGATCCACTGGGGGCTGTTCGACCTGGCGCTGCATCCGTGGCGCTGGCCGATGGAGCGTCTGCTGGAGTTGGCGCAAACAGACGGCCTGAAGCTGTGGGCTCCGGAGCCGGGCAGGCCGACCGAGGTATTGCGCGGCGTCGAGGTGCGCTCGAATTGGTGGCGCTGAACCCACCTAGGGTTGGTGTGATGGCGCGAGCAGCCGTGTGACCCGGCGCACCGGATAGGGGGCCGCGGTTCAAGTATCATTTGGGTGATTGAGAATTCTCCAAAACTGAGAGGTTTTTGCGATGCGGATTGGAATGCTGACGGGGGGCGGGGATTGCCCCGGCCTGAATGCCGTGATTCGTGCGGCGGTGCGCAAGGGAATCTGGCATTACGGCGATGAGTTCATCGGCTTCATGCAGGGTTGGCGCGGAGTGCTGGACGACGTGACCATGCCGCTGAACCTGGAGACGACCAGCGGGATTCTGCAGCGCGGCGGAACCATTCTGAAGTCCTCGCGGACCAATGTGAAGAAGATTCCGGGCGGATTCGAACAGTGCCTGAAGGTGCTCAAGGACGAGAAGCTGGATGCGCTGATTGCGATGGGCGGGGACGACACGCAGTCGATCTCTCTGGAACTGATCAAGCGCGGAGTGCCGTGCGTGGGTGTGCCCAAGACCATCGACAACGACCTGAGCGGGACGGACGCATGCTTCGGATTTGACACGGCGGTGATGATTGCGACCGAGGCAGTCGACCGGCTGCACTCGACCACCGAGTCGCACAGCCGGGTGCAGGTGGTGGAGGTGATGGGGCGCGATGCGGGCTGGATCGCGGTGACCGCGGGGATTGCCGGCGGCGCGGATGTGGTGCTGGCTCCGGAAAAGGAGATCGACATCGACGACGTGGTGCGACTGGTGAAGGCGCGCTACGCCGGCAGCAAGAAGTTCGCGATTGTCGTGGTGGCGGAGGGCGCGAAGCTGCCCCACATCGAAGGCCAGGTGACGGCCGGTGACAAGCTGGACTCGTTCGGGCACGCGCGGCTGAGTGGGATCGGGCAAGCGCTGGCGGAGGAGATCGAGAAGCGCACCGGCTACGAGACACGCTCGGTCAACCTTGGACACACGCAGCGGGGAGGAACTCCGACAGCCTACGACCGGATGCTGGCGACACGCTACGGGATTGCGGCCATCGACCTGGTGCACCAGGGCAAGTTCGGACAACTGGTGGTGCTGAAGGGTACGTCCATCAGCAGCATTCCGATTGCGGACGCCATTGCCAAGACGCGCACCGTGGGCGAGGACCTGTTCGACGTGATCAAGGGGTTGCAACCGAAATAAGGCAGTTGCTAGTTGTTGGTTGAAAGACGGCGGCGGTGTCCTGAGAGGGATGCTGCCGCCGTTTTGTTGATGGGTTGGTTAGCCATTGTTGATCAAAGGGTTAGTAGCGGGGGCGGGGATGGCACGGAAGGGGTAGAGAAAGCTGTTGTGCGGGAGCGGGTTTGGGGATACAAAGGTAATCCCGGCCCTGGTTGGCAATTGGCCGGGTATCTTCGGGTTTTGGGAGCGGGCTCAAAATGGCAGGTGCGGTCCAGCAGATGCTGCGCGAGGTGATGGATATCCGCCAGGCGGCGGACTATCTGGGCATAAGCGGCGACACGCTGTACCGCTACGCCTCGGAGGGCTTCATTCCGGCGTTCAAGCTGGGCAACCGCTGGCGGTTCAAACGCAGCCTGCTGGATGCTTGGATGGTGAAGATGAGCAGCGCCAAGGCTCCGGCAAACGTGACCGTGATGCCAAGGCAGAAGAAGCCGGTGGGACGAGCGCGGTAAAGCGGTTGTCAGTTGCGGGCTGTTAACTGCGACGACGCTTCTCCAGAACACAACTTCCCACAGCGATCAACAGACAACCTGCAACTTTCAACTCCTTTGCAAAGTGAACAGCGTGATCTCCGGGGGACAGTTCAGCCGGAACGGCAACCCCACCGTGCCGATACCGCGGTTGACGTAAAGCTGCATGCGGTCAAGGCGGAAGAGGCCTTCGACATACTTCTGCCCTCCCGCAGGAGTGTGAAGGGCACCGACGAAAGGCAGCCGCACCTGGCCTCCGTGGGAGTGGCCGGCGAGCATGAGGTCGACCAGTCGGCCGCGGGGGTGGGCGAGGACGGCGTCGGCGTAGTCGGGGCCGTGACTCATCAGCAGGACGGGGCCGTCGGGCTTTGCAGGGATGGCGCGGGAGAGGTTAGGCATCTGGCTAACGGGATCATCGACGCCGCAGAGCCAAAAGCGATCGCCGCCGCGCTCGATGGGGATGTGCTGGTCCACCAGCAGCGGAATGCCGGCCGCGGCGAGGATGGGCTGAATGACGGATACGCCGAGCATGTAGTCGTGATTGCCCATAACAGCGAAGCGTTGGGGGCAGGCAATATCGCGCAGGGCCTCGCCGCAGCGGTGCATGGCGCCGAGGACGAAGTTGTACGAGAGCGGGACGTGGCTGATGCAGTCGCCGGTAAGCAGTACCAAGTCGGGCGTGAGCGCGTTGACCTGGGCGAGAACGCGGCGGACAAACGAGGGTTCCGTGAACTCGTCGAAGTGGATATCGCTGATCTGGGCGATGCGGAAGCCGTGAAAGGCGCCGGGGAGGTTGTCGATGGCGACGGTGTGGGTCAGGACGCTGATCTCGTGGCGTGCGATCTCTCCGGAATAGAGAGCCAAGCCCGTGGCGGCTGCGGCCGAACCACGCAGGAAGGTGCGGCGAGTGAGGCGGGTTTTCTGCTCTATCAACGGCTGATCGGCCACATTTCCGGTCATAGTCCATGATACCGGGTTTGCTGCAGATTGACCGGCAAGAGCGGCGGAGCGCTGCGCGTGCGGTCGGTTGAGTAGAATTGGGCGGATGAGTTTTGACGTGCGAAAGAAGCGAGCAGCAGGTGCGGCGAAAGCAGCAGGGGTAGACGCGCTGCTGGTGACGCATCTTCCGGATGTGCGCTGGCTGTCCGGGTTTACCGGGTCGAACGCCGCGCTGGCCCTGGTGTGGGGCAAGGGTGCGCCCGCGGGCAAACGCGCCGTGCTGTTTACCGATGGGCGTTACACCGCCCAGGCAAAGGCAGAGGCGGTGGGGACGCGAGTGGTAATTGCGCCAAAATCCGCCGCGATCGCAGCCTGCGAGTGGCTGGCCGAGGCAGGGGTGAAACGGTGCGGCTTCGACGAGGGGAACACCACCGTAGCAGCCCTGAAGCAGATGCGGGCGGCGTTTCCGGCGGGGGTGCGGCGAAGGATGTTCGAGCCAGTGGGTGCGCTGGTGTCGGTGCTGCGCTGGGTGAAGGATGCGGGAGAGATCGCGAAGCTGCGAGCCGCGGCGGCGCTGGGGTGCGGGCTGTTCCAGCGGACGTTGGGAATCATGCAGGCGGGAATGACCGAGACCGCCGTGGCGGCGGAGTTGGAGCACGCGGCGCGGCTGGCGGGCGCGGAGGCGATGTCGTTCCCGACGATAGTAGCGAGCGGGACGCGCAGTGGGCTGCCGCATGGCCAGGCCACCCCGACCAAGCTGCCGAGGCGCGGGTTCGTCACGCTGGATTTCGGGGTGGTGCTGGACGGGTACTGCTCGGACATGACGCGGACCGTGCATATTGGGCGGGCGAACGCGGCCGAGCGGGACGCGTATGATGCGGTGCTGGAAGCGCAGCAGGCGGGCGTCGCCGCGGTGCGAGCGGGCGTGAGCGCGGGCGACGTGGATGAAGCGGCGCGCAGCGTGCTGCGCAAAGCCGGGCTCGACCAGTGGTTCACCCACTCGACCGGACACGGGGTTGGACTGGAGATCCACGAGGGTCCGAGACTGGCGGCGAAGCAAACGCAGACGCTGGAATCGGGAATGGTGGTTACAATTGAACCCGGTATCTATATGCCGGGAAAGTTCGGCGTGCGCATCGAGGACATGGTCCTGGTGACAGCCAAGGGCAGAGAGATTCTGACGCCGAGTACGAAGGCGTGGATTGAATTGTGAAGAAACGAGTTCAAGGTTCGAAGCAAGACCAGAGCAGGGGCGCCGACCTGGCGCGGGAAGAGTTGGGCATGGACGAGAATAAGTTGGAAGAGTTGCGCGAACTGGTTGATTTTCTGAAGGCCAATGGAATCGCCGAGTTCGACATGGAGCGCACCGACCTGAAGGTGCGCATCAAGTTTGCCGGTGCTGCGGGGCCGAGCGCAGCCGATCTGGCACTGGCGCAGCAGTTGCTCGCTGGCGGCGGGGGTGGGGGCATACCCAGCCCGCACACGCCGGCAGCGGCAGCGGCGCCTGCGGCTATGGCTGCGGAGCCTGAGGAGAAGTTGCACGAGGTGAAGTCGCCGATCGTGGGCACTTTTTACGAATCGCCGTCGCCGGGATCGCCCGCGTTTGTGAAGCCGGGAGACCAGGTGGAGGTGGGCCAGGTGCTGTGCATCGTCGAAGCAATGAAGCTGATGAATGAGATTGAGAGCGACGTGGCCGGAGAGGTAGTGAAGCGGATCGCAGCCAGCGGCCAGCCGGTGGAGTATGGGCAGCCGTTGTTCACGATCCGGCCGCGGGGATAGCCGAAACGAGAGCTTTACACCGGTCAGACCGGGCGAACCCCGATTTGGACGGGCAAAGGACGATCACGAATTAGCACAGATGAACGCGAGCCGCACAACGGCAGGCGATCTGGAAGGCTTCGGTAAGCATGTTTCGTAAGGTAATGATTGCAAATCGCGGTGAGATTGCGCTGCGGGTGATCTCGGCGTGCAAGGAGATGGGGATTCGCACGGTCGCGGTGTACAGCGAGGCGGACCGGAACAGCCTGCACGTGCGGTTTGCCGACGAGGCCATCTGCATCGGCCCGCCAAAGTCGGCGGAGAGCTACCTGAACGTGCCGGCGGTGATCTCCGCGGCGGAGATTGCGGACGTCGAGGCGATCCATCCGGGGTACGGCCTGCTCAGCGAGAACGCCAACTTCGCGGAGGTGTGCCGCGCGTCGAACATCAAGTTCATCGGTCCGCCGCCGGAGGTCACACGGATCATGGGCGAAAAGTCCACCGCGCGGCAGACGATGAAGAAGGCGGGCGTGCCGATCCTGCCCGGCTCGGATGGCATCATCGAGGACGAAACCGGCGCGCTGAAGTGGGCAAAGAGCGTGGGCTACCCAATAATCCTGAAGGCGGTCGCCGGCGGCGGCGGACGTGGAATGCGGATCGTCCGCAGCGCGGAGGAGTTGCCAGGCATGTTTCAGCAGGCCTCGAGCGAGGCGGCGGGCGCCTTCGGCAACGGCGACCTGTACATGGAGAAGTTCATCGAGCGGCCGCGCCACATCGAGTTCCAGGTGTTGGCCGACGAGCACGGCAATGTGCTGAGCCTGGGCGAGCGGGAGTGCTCCATCCAGCGCCGCCACCAGAAGCTCATTGAGGAGGCGCCCAGCCTGATGGTGACGCCGAAGCTGCGCGCGGAGCTGGGACATACGATCGAGAAGTGCCTGAGGGACGTGGGCTACTGGAACGCCGGAACCATCGAGTTCCTCATGGACGAGGACGGCAAGATCTACTTCATCGAAATGAACACGCGCATCCAGGTGGAGCATCCCGTCACCGAAATGGTCACCGGGATCGACCTGGTAAAGGCGCAGATCAGGATTGCCGCGGGCGAGAAGCTCTCCGAGATTGTGACCAAACCGGTGACGATTACGGGACACGCAATCGAATGCCGCGTGAACGCGGAGCATCCGGAAAAGTTCACGCCCAGCGCGGGCAAGATTACGGCATTCAACCTGCCCGGAGGCAATGGCGTGCGCGTCGACACGGCCCAATACGCCGAGGGTATCGTCCCGCCGTATTACGACTCGCTGATTGCGAAGCTGATCTGCCACGGCAAGGACCGCGATGAAGCAATGAACAAAACACAGCGGGCGCTGGGCCAGTTCGTCGTGCAGGGGATCCATACTTCGATTCCGCTGCACCAGAAGATCTTTGCGGATGCCGAGTTTCGCGCCGGCAAGTTCGACACCAAGTTCATGGAGCGGTTCTTTGAGCGCGAGGGGCACAAGAAGGATGCGGTGGTGGAAGACCACTTCTCGCCGCTGCAGCCGATCCGGGTAGGCGGAAAGATTCACGGATGATGGCGCGGCTGTATGCGATCGCCGACGCGGGGGTGCTGGCGGCGCGGGGCGTGGCGCTGGAAGATTTCGCACGGGAACTGCGGGCCGCCGGCGTAGAACTGGTGCAGTATCGCGACAAAGTGGGGTCGCCCAAAGATGTATTGCGTGGGGCAGCGGTGCTGCGCCAGGCATTTGCAGGCAGCTCCTGCCGTCTGATCATGAACGATCGCGCCGACCTGGCGGTGCTGGCGGCATTCGACGGGGTGCATGTGGGGCAGGGGGACCTCGAGCCGAACGATGCGCGGCGTGTGGTGGGGGCTGAACGAATAGTCGGAGCTTCGACGCATACGGAGAGCCAGGTGCGAGCGGCGGAGCTGAGCTGCGCGGACTATGTGGCGATTGGGCCGGCGTTTGCGACGGACACCAAGGCCGACGCGGAGCAGGTGGTGGGGCTGGAAGGCGTGCGCAGGGCGCGCGCGCTTACCACCAAGCCGCTGGTGGCGATCGGCGGCATTACGCGGACGAATGCGCGCAGTGTGATCGATGCGGGTGCGGACTCCGTTGCGGTGATCTCGGGACTGTTCGCGCCGGGCGAGAGCGTGGAGACGGTTGCACGGGACTTTCTTGAGCTTCTGCGGTAGAACTGAGGGAACGTGACTCCTTCGGACACCCAACCAGATCAGGCATCCTCGGCGCCGCACTTTGTGCGTGGGATGCGGCTGTTCTCCGCGACCGCGATTGTGATGGGCTCGATGATCGGGTCGGGCATCTTCATCGTGTCGGCAGAGATGAGCCGGACGGTGGGATCGCCGGCGTTGCTGATTGCGGCGTGGCTGGTGACGGCGGCGATGACCATCACCGGCGCGCTGAGCTACGGCGAGCTCGCAGCCATGATGCCGAAAGCCGGCGGCCAGTATGTCTATCTCCGCGAGGCCCTCGGCCCGCTGTGGGGATTTCTCTACGGATGGACGCTGTTCCTGGTCATCCAGACCGGGACGATCGCAGCAGTCGGGGTCGCGTTCGGAAAATTCCTGGGCGTCTTCTTCCCCAGCGTGAGCGCGAACAACTGGCTGTGGCATATCGGGCACGTACCGGCGCTGCCCGTCGGCCCGATGGTCCTGGGCAACATGGACATCGGCCTGAACACCGCGAACCTGGCAGCGATTGTCATCATCGTGTTTCTAACCGCGCTGAACACCTTCGGCGTCAAACTCGGCGCCTCCGTCCAGAATGTCTTCACCAGCGCGAAGGTGCTGGCGCTGCTGGCGGTGATTCTGGTTGGCGTGCTGGCGCACAACACGGAGGCGTTACTTGCGAACTTCGGCCCCGGCTGGCAAAACTTCTGGGCCCGCTCCGGCTGGCACACATTGCACCCGGTGCAGGTTGGAGTCGGCGGTCCAACCGCATGGGTCGGCCTGTTCACTGTAATAGCAGTCGTCCAGGTCGGGAGCCTGTTTTCGTCCGATGCCTGGAACAATGTGACCTTTACCGCGGGCGAGATTGAAAACCCGAAGCGCAACCTGCCGCTGAGCCTGGCGCTGGGCGCGGGCGCGGTGCAGGTGCTGTACCTGCTATGCAATTTTGCGTATCTGCGCGTGCTGCCCATGATCGGCTCGCCCACGGCAGCCACCATCGCTGGCCGTGGCATCCAGTTCGCCGCGCAGGACCGCGTCGCGACTGCCGTAATGCAGAGTGCGTTCGGTGGCATCGGAGCGAAGCTGATGGCGGGCGCGATCCTGGTCTCGACCTTTGGCTGCGCGAACGGAATGCTGCTGGCCGGCGCGCGCGTCTACTACGCAATGAGCCGCGACGGGCTGTTCTTCAAGAGCGTGGGCAAGCTGGGGCGCAGCGGCGTGCCCGTGAATTCGCTGTGGGTGCAATGCGTGTGGACCTGCCTGCTGTGCCTTTCGGGCAGCTACGGGCAGCTCCTGGACTACGTAATCTTCGCAGCGCTCGGCTTCTACTTCCTTACCATTCTGGGGCTGTTCGTCCTGCGCCGGACGCGGCCGGACGCACCGCGTCCGTATCGTGCGTTCGGCTATCCGGTGCTGCCCGCGGTGTATATTGCGATGGCTGCGTGGATTTGTGTTGTACTCTTGCGTTACAAACCCCAGTACACGTGGCCTGGACTGATTCTGGTGTTGCTTGGGGTACCGGTGTACCTGGTGTGGAAGCGGTTGGGCACGGCGACGGAAGAACAGGGCAGTTAACGCAACCAGGAGATCGAACGACGCATGGCGAATTTATTTGTGACAAAGCCGCTGGCAGCAATCCTCGGCGAGGCTGCTGAAACCGGCACGCATACGCTGAAGCGATCGCTGGGTGCGACCAACCTGATCACGCTGGGAATCGGCGCCATCATCGGCACCGGCATCTTCGTGCTGACGGGAGTAGTGGCGTCGGGCTACTCCGGACCGGGCGTGGTATTCACATTTATTATCGCGGCCATCTGCTGCGTCTTTGCCGGACTGTGTTACGCGGAGTTCGCGGCCATGATCCCGGTGGCCGGGTCGGCATACACCTATGGTTATGCGACGCTCGGCGAGATCTTTGCCTGGATCATCGGCTGGGATCTGGTGCTGGAGTATGCGTTCGGCGCGGCGACGGTGTGTTCCGGCTGGAGCGGTTATGTGTTGAGCCTCGGGCAGGATTTTGGGATACGGCTGCCGCCGGCGCTGGCGGGCGTTCCGGGCTCGACGTTTGTGCAGTGGAACGGGCATTGGGAGTTGCTGAATATGGCGCTGCAGGACAAACTGGCGCTGGCGCATATCAACCCCGCGACCCTGCCGCAGCAGCATGGCGTCTTCAACCTGGTGGCGTTCCTCGGCATCATGTTTGCCACCACGGTGCTGATCATCGGCATCAAGGAGTCGGCGAACTTCAACAGCTTCATCGTGGTGGTGAAGGTGGCTGTGCTGCTGGTGTTCATTGGCGTGGGAGGGTACACGCTGGTCACGCACCCGGAACTGCTGAAGGCAAACTGGCACCCGTTTGTGCCGCCAAATCTGGGAGGTTTTGGACACTTTGGATGGTCGGGCGTATGCCGGGGCGCGGCCGTGATTTTCTTCGCGTATATCGGCTTCGATGCGGTGTCTACCGCGGCGCAGGAATCGAAGAACCCGAAGCGCGACATGCCCATCGGCATTCTGGGCTCGCTGGCGATCTGCACGGTGCTGTACATCCTGGTGGGGCTGGTCCTGACGGGCCTGGTGAACTATAGGCACTTGGGCGTGCCGGATTCGCTGGCGGTGGGGATGGACGCAACCGGCTTCAAGTGGGGCTCGCTGATGGTGAAGATCGGCGCGCTGGGCGGGCTCACCAGCACCATGATCGTGATGTTGCTGGGACAGAGCCGGGTGTTCTTTTCCATGTCCAAGGACGGGCTGTTGCCGAAGATGTTTTCGGCAGTGCATCCGAAGTTCCGCACTCCGTGGATTTCGTCCCTCACGGTCGGGCTGGTAGTCGCGACGTTTGCGTCGCTGATTCCGCTGGCGAGCCTGGGCGAGATGACCAGCATCGGCACGCTGCTGGCATTCATCATCGTCAGCGCCGGGGTGTGGCTGCTGCGCAAGCGGAGTCCGGAGTTGGCGCGGCCCTTCCGGGCGCCCTGGATGCCGCTGACACCGATCCTGGGCATCGGGTTTGCGCTGTTGATGATGGCATCTTTGCCATTGATCACGTGGATCCGGCTGATCGTGTGGCTGCTGATCGGGCTGGTGATCTATTTCAGCTATGGCAAGTCGCACAGCAATGTTCAGAAGGCGCAGACAACGGCTTCCTCGAAGTAACGAAGGTGCCTGCGGGCGCTAGCGGATGCTGAAATAGTCCGTTTTGCTTAAGGGCACGGATTTATCCGTGCCGTAAACGCCGCAGAATGAAAAGGGCTGGTAGCCCGAGGCTTCAGCCTCGGGTCTCCCCTGCGGTCCGCTTCTCCGCGCCACGGAGCCCTTTCAGCACCCTCGTTAGCGCGCGCAGTTGCGCATTGTGGTTAGAGCGGGCCAGCCGGCAGCGTGATGGTGTCGGTGGTGGTTGGGTCATCGCGCAGGCGCAAATAGTATTGCGCGCCGGTGGGCGGCGGGACCTGAAGCGATGAGCCGACGAATCCTTCAGGAACGTGCGTAGGGTTGGCGAACGCATCGTCGGCTGCAACAGAATCGATGAAGTAGAGGCCGGAGCCGATAAGGGTGCAGGGCGGGGCGGATGGAATTGACGCGGCGGGCGCAGTTGGCGCGACAGTCCCCGCGGGCTCCGCGACCGGGCAACTCAGGCCGGTGATGGTGGGCAGCCGGACCAGCGTGACCAGCGGGAGCCACTCGCCAGCGGTGCCGTCCGGAGCGACCGCACGCAGGCGGATGGGACCGAAGGCCGACGGCCCGAAAGCCTTCAGCGGCTGCAAGGTCGCGAGCAGGGTATGCGGGTCTTCCAGGATAAGTGAGCCAGCGTCGACGCCGAGCTTCGTGTGCAGCGAGCCGTCGGGGCTGGCAATCTCGATTTCGCCGTTGCGCGGAAACGGCTGCACCGACCTCAGCGAAAACATAAACGCATCGTCGATCGGGAGGTCCGCCTCGCTCGTGAACTTGATAAAGAACGGAGGCTTCGGCTCCGTGTCCGGCGGCACGTCGGCCCGCGCTATCACCGTGATGGAAGGCCGCGCGGCCTCGACCGTGAGCGGGAGCTTCAGCGTGCGGCCATCCTCGAGCGCGACCTCTGCGCTTAGCCTGTCGCCGGCGGGCAGAGCCGGAGGCTTGGCGTCCGCGGGCAGAGAAAGATGCAGCTCGGATTTGCCGCTCGGTTGCAACTCCGGAGTGGTTCCCTGCACCACGGGTTTGAAGGTCAGGCCGCCGAACGCAACCTGGCGGACCTGGTCGAGGCTTGTGCCGGTGAGGATCGCGTTGGTGTCTCCGGCATGGAAAGAGAGTGCGTCGAGTTTTGCCGGCAGGTTGTAGGAGACCAGGCTGAGGGTCGCGGGCTTGGGATCGCCGAACTGGCGGATAGCGAGATGCTGCTCGCCGGCGTCGTGCGCGGGCAGATCCACCGTCACTTCCACGGAGTCGGGCTTGTCAGCCGGCTTCCACGTCTCCTTCTCCTGCTTGCCGGAAGGTGGATCGAGCGCGATGCTCTGGATGCAGGCGGTCCCGGTGGACGCAATCACGATGTGCCGGTCCTTGCCGGCGATCAGCGGATCGCTGTCGGCAAGCTTCCAGTCCTTGCCCGGAGTCTCCTGCAGCGGCATGGTCGGCCCGGTGAAGGTCTCGAACCCCCAAAGTCCCTTAACTGTTCCGGTGAGTTCAGCTCCGGTAATGGCGTCTGTTTCAGCAGCGTTCGCCCCCGGCGATCCATTCTCCACCCTTACGTCGTTAGTCTCGACTGGCGAGGCGGGCGGAGAAACTTTGACCACTGGGCTCGGCAGCGCGTGCCGCTTGGGGATGGTCGCGAGCACCAGGCCTCCGCGGAAGGCGTCGGCGGTGAGCGGGATGTCCTGCTTCTCCGCGGCATCCGGCTTGGCGCCAGCGGGATAGTTCAGGTGCAGCACCAGGTCGTGCGCGAAGCCGGTGGAGAAGACCAGCGGCGCGCCCTCAACCGGAAGCACCACGCCGGGCTTCTGCAGGCACGCCACCTGCTTTGGATCGGCCGCGCGCAACGGTGGAGGGACGGTCCCCTGGATCGACGGCAGACCGATCACGATCACCGACTTCGGATTATGAAACGACGGCGGCGTGTTCAGCCGCAGGTTAAGCGACTGCTGCTGGGGTAATGCAATTGCGGGAATGTACTGGTACTGCGCCGTGTGCAGCGAGCCCATGATGTGGACAAAATCGACAATGGTGCCGACGTAGGAGGAGTACAACCCGCCACCGGCGAGCTGAGTAGTCGAGGCCGTCCCAATCAGCCCCGCACTGGCGTTCCCGGTGAGCGCGTCGATAATGGTCTGGCCGTGGCCGTCGTCGAGCAGCGTCTGGCTCCCGGTCTGCGTAAGGCACGTGTATTGCTGGTCCGGCGCGAGCTTGGTGCAGGCGTCGTTGGGCTTGAGCGCGAGCGTCGCGGCGATCAGGTTGGAGTGCTCCTGAAGTTGTTTCGGGTCGGCCTCCTGCTCCGGCGATAACTCACGCATCGACGCAATGTATTTCTCTATCCTGGCCTGCTCGAAGCCGGCGGCCGCGAGGTCCTGCGAGGCGCGCACGAAGATTCCCGGACGTCCCTGCACGGCCGAGCGCAGGGTGGTGAAATCGCCGCCGGTAACGGGCGCCAGAAACAGCACCGCCTGCTCGGCCTCGCTGGGCACGGTGACTTCGACGCCCTCCTCGCGGACTTTTTTGTCCCAGGTCTCAACGCGGAAGAACCAGTTGTCGGGCGGCGGGTTGGTGGTTCCGCGCAGAAAGGCCAGCACCATCAGGTAGCGAATGGACTGCGTGGGGGGAAGGTCGGGGTGCAGCCACAACCGGTCGCCGGGTTGCAGGTTGGGCACGGACGCGACCGGCAGTGTGACCCCGGCGCGGGTGACACGAACCTCGACCCTGGGGCCGATCAGATCAAAGCGGGCGCTCTGGCCCTGCGCGCAAACAGCGGACAATCCAGCGGCGAGCAGCGCTACCAGGCAGGCAAGCCGCGCGAAAACCGGGCGGACATCTTGCCGGGAGATTGTCCGCAAGAAAAAGGGTGCCTCAATCTGTGCCCTCGGGCGGCGAAGCATGACCATTCTTCAATGTTAGACGTTCGCGGGCGGCAACACGATGCCGGGCTGGGTACCGAATACTCCGCCAAAGCGTGGAAGCGGCGGTGGAAGTCCGGCCCGGAGAAATATCTTCATGCGCTGGTTCCACATCCCGTGGTAGCATTCGCTGGTTCGACTCCCGGGTCGCGGCGAATTGCGATCGCGGCGGCCGATGAGGCTTGCAGTTCGGGCCCCGCAGTATCTGTCCTGTTCGTCGGCAGATTTGGACCGAAGCGCAACAGGACATGCAAATAATCCAGAAAGAAAAAGGTGCGCTTATGTCTCTATTCAAACGCTGTATCGCCGAAATGTTCGGAACCTTTTGGCTGGTCTTCGGAGGTTGCGGCGCCGCAATCTTCGCTTGCAATTACCCCAACTCGGGTATCGGCTTCGTTGGGGTTGCGCTGGCCTTCGGACTTACCGTACTCACCATGGCCTTCGCCATCGGCCACATCTCCGGGTGCCACCTGAACCCAGCCATCTCGGTGGGGCTGGTGGTTGCGAAACGCTTCCCCTTCAGGGAACTCCCGGCCTACGTCGTTGCCCAGGTCGTCGGGGCGATCTTGGCCTCCGGGACGCTGTACGAGATCGCCAGCGGCAAGCAAGGCTTCTCGCTCGCCAACGGCTTCGCTTCAAACGGATACGCCGCGCACTCGCCCGACCATTACAGCCTCACCGCATGCTTTATCTGTGAGGTCGTCTGCACCGCGTTCTTCCTGCTGGTCATCCTGGGCTCGACCGACGAGCGGGCGCCCAAAGGCTTCGCGCCCATCGCCATCGGCCTGGTGCTGACCCTGATCCACCTCATCTCGATCCCCGTCACCAACACATCGGTGAACCCGGCTCGTTCCACCGGACCGGCACTGTTCGTCGGCGGCTGGGCATTGGGGCAACTCTGGCTGTTCTGGGTCGCGCCAATCCTTGGGGCGATGGTCGGAGCGGTGATTTCCAACAGCTTCTTCTCCGCGCCGCAGGAGCCCATCCGCGAGGCCATGGCGAAGTAGCGCGTCTCAAGCTGAGCGAACGGACTGCTGCTCCTCCATGAGTAGCAGTCCGTTCGCTCAGTTTTCCGTGGGGCTCTTCTCCACGTGGTCGACCACCAGCCGATCCACTGGAGCCCTGCTCTTTTCCAGCTTCAGCCCCAGCTTCTCCAGCGCTGCGGAAACAGTCGCCCCGCCCTCGGGATCAGTCGCCCCATCACCCTGCGGTGCGCCGCCACTCGGAACATCAATCCCCTGAGCGTGCAGGCTCGACGTCAGGTCGGCCAGCGCAAAGTCCACGGCTGCCTGATAGTTGCCCGTGAGGCCGGTGCTATCCACCACCTCGCGACCCTCGCCGCCGCCCAGGGTATTGATCATCGCCGCAAACCCCGTCATCGTGATCGAACTCGCTTCCATATGCATCGATAGAGTCTCGCGGTCGAACTTCAGCTTGAACGATCCCCTCGCCCCCATGTCGTAGGTCGTCGATCCATCCGGGTTTTTTCTCAGAACAACCGGGCCCGTTGCAGTGTCCATCCGCGACTCGCCCGGCTTGAGCGGCACGCTGTCGTCGAGCAGCGTCGGAGCAACAGTCGCTTCTTTCAGCTTCGACCCCGCCTTTCCAACCACCAGGGCCAGTACCGGCTGGTCCTGCTTCTCGCGATGCACCACCAGCTTGAACCGGTCATCCAGCAACGTGCGCATCATGTCGGGCGCGGTATCGCTCGACGCCCCCTCCGGCAGCCTCGCCGCAATATCGAACCGGTCCGTCACCATCCAGTCCGGCCCGTTAATCTCGTACGCCCGCATCTTGTACGCATACGCAATCAACTCCTTTACCGACATGTAATTGAACGTCGCGCGCGAGCCATCGATGCGCACCCACTCCGGCTTCTTCCCCATCTGCAGGTCGGCCATCATCTTCTGCATGTCCGGCGGAGGCGAAGGCCGCACCGAGGCCACTTCAAACGCAGGCTTGGGGGCTGGCGTCTGTGCATTCATCGCGATGGGCGCGGTCAGTATGGCGGCGATCGAGATAAACAATAATCGGTTTCTCATTTCTTTCTCCATTCTGTCGGGATCTAAAGGGCCGTGCCCAGCAACTGCTTTAGCGCGGCCACATACGCCGCCAGCGCCTGGCGGCCCGCCGGGGTCATGCGATACAGCGTCTGCGGCTTGCGCCCGGCGAACCGCTTCTCCATGGCCACATACCCCGCTTCTTCCAGCTTCAGCATCTGCGCGCCCAGGTTGCCGTCGGTCGAGCCGGTCTTCTGCCGCAGCCACGTAAAGTCCGCCGCCTCAACGCCGATCAACAGCGACAGCACCGCCAGGCGCAGCTTCCCGTGGACCACCGGGTCGAGTTCAGGAAGTTCAGGCATGATGCTGCACCTGGCCCTGCAGCGGGGCCGCCGCCCGCCGCCGCTCCAGCATCATGGCGTATACGCCGAACAGGACCATGCAGCAGACCATTTCCACCACGTAAATCGTGATCACGTAGTCCCTAGGCACGAAGTACGTGGCGGTGCCTCCCGCCCACCACAGCCCGGCAACAACACCCTGGGCCTTCCAGCGCAGAATCATCGCGCTGGTTGCGTGCGCCATGCCCAGGAACATGAAGATGGCGGCAATGTAAGCGATCTGGTGAATCGTATGGGTCACGATCGCAGGAGCCGCGTACAGGATGATGGCGATGCCCATCATCCTCCAGACGGCCGCTACGCTGCGGCTCTTTATGTTTTCGCCGGTCCAATTGCCGCTCCTGCGCCGCATCGCAATCCCGGCAAACTGAATCACGAACCCGCTCGCAATGATGATGGGCCAGACCCAATATGAGCGAGGCAGAAGATAGGACACGCCGATCCCGCCCAGGCACACCATCCCCCACAGGATGAAGATCCAACCGAACCGCCCTGTATTCCTGCGACCCTCCGCAATCATGGTTTCCATCAGCGCCACGCGTTGCACCAAATCGTCGCGGGTAATCCCGTTGTCAGTCTCAGGGCTGTTCATGCGCAGCCTCCTTTCAGCCTGCTGCCGGTCTGCTCGACTCGTGTCGCATACAGACCGAACACAATCATGACGACGCCCATCTCAATCAACCAGATAACATTCGTGGCCTTGCCCGAATTGAAAGCGAGAATGGCGACTCCGCCTGCCCAGTACACGGCAGCCACGACACCCTGCATCGGCCAGCGCAGAAGCATCGCGCTGATGGCATGCGCCATGCCCATCATCATCAGGATGGCGGCCATGTAGGAGAACTGCCAATCGAAATGCGTGAGCATCGCGCTAGCCACGTAGATGCCCATGGCAAGCCCCATCATCCCCCACACCGACATCACCCGGCCGCACTTGTCACTCTTGCTGTACCCCTGACTTCTCCGTTGCAGCATCTTTCCGGCGAAGGTCAGAACCACACCCGCAGGCAGGCAGACCGGCCATGCCCATGGTCCACCGAAATGGGGAAAATACTGCTGCCAGCCTATCGCTACCAGGTCCACCAGACCCCACAGCACAAAAATCCACGAGTTGCGCCCGGTGTAGCGCCGCCCCTCGGCAATCATCTGCTCCATCAGCTCGATGCGCTGCAGCAGCTCGTCACGAGTCTTTCCGTTATCAGGCTCAGGATTCGTCATCAATCTCTCCTTCACCATGTACTCTGCATTATAGAGTTCTCTATGTCAAGAAGATTTCGAAACGAGGAGTTGAGAGTTGCCTCACAAGTGAGACTAATGAGTCGCTAACCCTTCTATTGTCTGCTGGATAGCGTTAGTGGATTTTTTCTGGGTCCCACCCGTCGGCGCCGGCAAGCCACGTTCTGGTCGTGTATTTCCCGAGGTCCGCTGCGCTTACCTGTTTGCTGGCAGCGATTCGCTTGCTTACATCGCCCGCCTGACCATGGGAGTTGTACTCCTCGTAGTCGCTTGTCTTCAGCGCGCCGTTCCACTCTTTCCAGCCGGCTGGATCGAGTGGTGCCTTGAAGTCCGTATTCAGAAACACCACGGTCGAGTACGCGCGCCATGGCCGTCCGAGCAGGATGTCCTGCGAGCCGGGGTCTCCGGTCACGGTGCAGTCGCGGAAGAGGTATCCGGAGTCTTCTTCCGGGCGGAGACGGCTCTGCGCTGTGAGGGTGTCCATCACATGCGGCAGGGTGTGGATCTCGCACTTATCAAAGACGGCCTTGGCGTCGCCGAAGATGAAGTCGACGTGACCTTCGATGTAGCAGTCGGCGTAATACTGGCGCGCGGCGTGACAGGTTCCGGCGGTGCCCGGCGCGTGGCACAGCTTGGAGTCGGCGTAGAGCGTGTCCTGGAAGCCGAGGAAGCGGACCTTGCGGAAGACTTCGCGGTCGCCGGTGACGTGCAGCGCGACGGCTTGCGAGCCTTGGTTGCTGCGTTCGTGGCGCTTCTCGAAATCATTGGCGATGGTCAGATTTTCCGCGAGGAAATCGTCGCCAGTCAGCATAATTGTCCCCGACCTGCCGGTGCCGAGCTGCCGGCCATCGGGGCCGGGCGTGCCGGCGGAGTTGTCGTACACCAGCACCACGTCCTCGGGAGTTTTGCCCAGCCCGCGCAGCTCGACGCCGTTGGCACTGATCGAGATGAGACTGCGATACTCGCCCGGCTTGATGTTGATGCGCACATTGCCGTCGGGGGCGGAGTCGACCGCCTCCTGCACCGTCTTGAATTGACCGGAGCCATCCGCCGCCACCACCAGCACCTTCTTCTTGGTTGCGGGCGCCTTGCTCAGCGCTGCACCGGGAAGCAGCACTGCAACGATCGCGACGGCTGCGCACTGCGCGAGCCGTACCTTTTGCCAAGCGTTCACAATTCCCTCCGCATGCAGCGATTTCACTCGCGTGCCAATATACCTTGCCGCGGCGGTGGCTGGACAGCGGGGGTCAGGTCCGTGCTTCGGCCGCGAGCTTGGGAGCCCACTCCGCGTGCCGGGCCTGCGCCACACCCAGCACTACCAGTCCCACGATCGCGCTCGCGGCTGCGGCCACTTGTGCATTGCTCATGGTGTGGTGGAAGTAGAGCTTGGGGTTGATGCGTACGAATTCAACCAGAAACCGCCCTATTCCGGAAAGCAACAGGTAGAGGCCCGTCAGCCAGCCCACCGGCCTGGCACTCCCTGATCCAGTCCGCTTGCCCAACTGCCAGAGTATCCAAAACACTACCAGCGAGAACAGCAGCTCGTAGATCGGCGTCGGCTGCACCAGCGCGGTTGGAGGAATCGGCGGCACCAGCGCGTTCTTCGCCATGTGCACGCCCCAGGGCAGCGTGGTGTTGATGCCGTAGTCGCCATCGCCCGCCAGCAGACAGCCAAGGCGGCCCACACCGTAGCCGATGGCAGCCGCCGGAGCGGCCAGATCGAGCATGCGGACCGCACCCACGCGGGCGCCCGGCACCGGGCCGGGGTTGTCGATAGACTTCCAGCCGGGCCCCTTGAAGCGCGCAAAATGCCCGTTGACCAGCAGCACCGCAATCCCGGCGGACATTCCGCCGAACCAGGCGAAGCCGTCGCGGAACCATTGCAGAAAGCCCATCAGGACGTCGATGGGATGATGCCAGCCGGGCCGGCCAATCATCTGCAGCGAGATTTGCAGCTCACGCAGGTTTTCCAGTTCGTGCCAGACCTTGGCGCCTGCAATTCCCAGCACCACCGCCAGCGCCACCACGTTCAGAGCATCCGCGTCCACACCATTGCGGGCGAAGTTCTTGTGCAGCGCAACCGTTGCCACCACCGCCGCCAGCCACAACATCAACCCGAACATACCAAGGTGCACGGGGCCAAGATTCAGATAGGGGTACATAAACCTCGCTTCTTCTAGAAGTATATCTGCCGGGGCGGTTTATCCGGGGGTTCGCCCGCAACCTCCGGATAAGCCCACTCGACCGCTGCCCCGCGCATACGCTACCCTTATCCCCATGTCGACCAGCACTCTCGCCTTCCCCCCCGCCGCCGAAATGGATGTTCTTGTCTCCACAGCCAAAATCGCCGACCGAGTTGCGGAGCTCGGCCGCCAGATAACGGCCGACTACGAGGGCCAGAGCACCGGCCATCCCCTGGTGCTGATCGGCGTGCTCAAAGGCGCGGCGATCTTCCTCTCCGATCTGGCGCGCGCAATTCACATCGACAACACGTTCGATTTCGTCGCTGTCTCCAGCTACGGCCGCGCGCGCGTCTCCTCGGGTGCGGTCAAGCTGATCAAGGACATCGACAACCCCATTGAGGGTCGCCACGTCATCATCGTCGAAGACATCCTCGACACCGGATTGACGCTGAGCTATCTGCGCGGCCTGATGTTGCAGCACAAGCCCGCATCGCTGAAGATCGCCACCTGCCTGGACAAGCCGGAGCGGCGCCTCGTCCCCATCGAGGCCGACTACGTCGGATTCAAGATCCCCAACCAGTTCGTGATCGGCTACGGCATGGACTATTGCGAGATCTACCGCAACGTCCCCGACATCCGCTTGTTCCCCAACGACGCAGGGCAGTGAAAGTCACGCTGAGCACCTTTACTGCCCGCCCTCCTTCTGGTGAGTCATGATCGCATCCACGTTGGTCTTGTCGACCAGCGTCACGCCGGTGTCGACAAACGCCGGAAACGAAGCATACGGATCGAGCGCGTAGTCCTGCGCCAGCGGCTTTACCGGGTAGTGATAGACGTCATCGAGCGCCTTCAGACCAACCAACGCCATGGTAAAGGGCTTCTGCGAGATGGTTGAATCGATGGTTCCGTCCTTCACCAACTCCAGAGTGGGCTCATCGACATCCATGGCTACAAGCAGCGTTCCGTTAGCGCCCACGCGCTTGAAGGCCTCGCCGACGTCTTTGCCCGACGTGGATTCAAGGCATATGATCGCGTCGATCTTTGCCGCCCCCGTCCTGCTCAGGTAGTCCCTGGTCTGGTCCATGGCCAGGCCGGAGTCTCCTTTCATGTCGAAGACATCGGCCACCTTGATTCCCGGATAATTGGCGAAGACATCCTTGTAGCCCTTCAGACGCTCCTCCAGATTCGGCTGGCCCGCGATGGTAAAGAAGGCCACGTTGCCCTTGCCGTTCAGTTTCGCGGCCACGCGAGCGCCTCCCAGCCGTCCGGCCTGCAGGTTGTTGGTGCCGATAAAGAACAACCGGTGGCTGGTGGGCGCGTCCGAGTCGATGGTGATCACCGGAATTCCCGCTGCTACGGCCGCATCGATCTCCGGCTGCATCAGCTTCTCGTTGGCCACGGAGACCAGGATCCCCGCGGGCTTCAGCGCCACCACCTGGCGGAACTCCGTCACCTCGTCCTGCGGGTCGAATCCATCCGGGCCGCGCATGTCGACGGTGACGCCGTACTGGTCCGCAGCTTTGGAAAAGCCCGCCCACGCCGATTGCCAGTAAGGATGCTTGGTCATGGCGGCAACCAGGTAAAAGTGCTCACTCTTGCTGTGCCGCAGACAACCCGTACACAGTGGCAGCAGTCCCATCAACAGTGCAAAACCGATTTGCTTCTTCAAAGTGCTTCTCATTTTCTTGCCTCCCGCAAAACTCTTTCAGCCGGCCCGGAGAACTCCCGCAGAATCCGGCGGCAACCCAGAGACGTGCATCTCTGCTTGGGGCCAGATACTACTCCAGGCACTGCAGCAATGGCACGACGCATCCGCAGAATGATGTCCGTTTTCCGTGGACGCTGCACAGGTCACGGTGCATAACCGAATTGGTCCATTGCGTCGCCTGTTATTGACTATCGGAGTCGCGCTCGCGGCTGCGCGGTGCCCGCGATCACAAGACAGTTGCTCAGTGAAGGTTTTCGTGGGAGGGCTTGACCAGCGAGTTACATCAGCACCGGCCAGTCGTTCTGCCAACTGATCTGCTTCACCCAGAGATACGGCGCACCGTTCTCCGTCATCTTCAACGCGTGGAACACCAACACGCTTTCGCCGTTGGTCGCATCCACATAGGCGGTCACACATAGGCGGTCCCGCCTCCGGGAGCATTCCACGTCCCCTAGGGCAACCTGCATCATAAGACCTGCATCACCGCTCATCTTCTTTTTGAACGCCTCGCTGGCAGGCCTGCCGGTTCAGCCAAATGCAACGCCACTATGATAGAAAGTAGCGGGCTGTCCGCGGCCCAGCAGGAGTACCGCAACCGAAATGAACACGCCTACGCTCTCTATCGCAGAACCCGCACTTTTCGACGCCGCAGCCTTTGCGGCCCGCGCACTAGCTTCTCCCGCCGCGCTCGCGGCCGTGCTCGATCACACCCTGCTGAGACCCGAGGCCACGCGCTCCCAGGTCATCCGCCTGTGCCACGAGGCCGCCGAGCATAGCTTCGCATGCGCCATGGTCAACCCCACATGGGTCGCCTGCGCCGCCGAGACGCTCGCCGGCACTGGCGTTCCGGTCGGCGTCGTCATCGGCTACCCGCTGGGCGCCACGCTCTCGGCCTCCAAACGCGATGAAACCGCCCGCGTGCTGAAGCTGGGAGCGCACGACCTGGACATGGTGCTGAACATCGGCCTGCTCAAGTCCGGCGGGAAGGAAGACTACGAAGCGGTCAGGCAGGACATTCGCGGGGTGGTTGAGCTCGCACACGGCTCCGGAGCTATCGTCAAGGTCGTCCTGGAGACATGCCTGCTGACATTCGAGGAAAAGCACCGCGCCTCGGAACTTGCGCTGAGCGCCGGAGCGGATTTCATCAAGACGTCCACTGGCTTCTCTTCCGGCGGCGCGACCGTCGACGATATTGCGCTGATGCGCTCCATTGCCGGTAACCGCGCGGGCGTGAAGGCCTCCGGCGGCATCCGCTCACTCGCCGACGCCAGTGCCATGCTGCACGCCGGAGCATCCCGCATCGGCGCCAGCGTCAGCGTGAAAATCCTGGCGGAACTGGCAGGCCACGCAGCTGCGCCGGCTGGCAGCAACGGCTATTGAAGCGGTGCTGGCGGCTTTCTCCTGGACAGCCAAGAGTATGGAGATTTTGTGCTATATCGACTGTACAGGTACATATAGCGAACGCTGAGGGCGAGGATCACGACGAAGAGAGTCGCTCCCGGCAAGAGGAAGGGCAATCCCGAATTGAGCACTTTGCCCAGCCAATAGCCAACGCAAATGACTACAGGGAAGCAGTCAGCGGATATGACCACGGCTCTCCGTGCGCTTCTTAGGTCGGCTGACTTGTTGTAAGTCGCATCATCTATGCTGGCCATCGTGAAACACCATCCTAGAATCAACCATCATACATCGAGCATTTCGCCGTTGCCGGTGTCGATCGACGTTGAATTCCCTCCGTCACAATACGCGCAGCACCACCAGCGTCTCGTCGTCGAAGTGCGCTGTGCCCGACTGGAACTCGCTCACCGCGGCCAGGATGGCATCCACCGTGGCCTGCGCGGAGTGGCACGCCGCAGGGTGTTCGCGCAACACCTCCGTCAGCCGCTCGGTGCCGAACATCTCGCCCTCGGCGTTCTCCGCATCGACGATGCCGTCTGAGAAAAAAACGACCACGTCGCCGGGCTTGGTCGCAATCGTGAGTTCCTCGTACTGCGCGTCCGGGAACAGGCCCAGCGGAAAACCCTCAGTCTGGATGGTTTGGACGGTGAAGCCCTCCCCAGGCCCGTCGCACTCCACACTGCTGGACGAGCGCGCAGCGGTCTTCTTGCCGGCAGAGTCGGCTGGCGGTGGCGCGACATTGGTCACATACAGCGGCTGCACCGAACCGGCGTTGGCGATTTGCAGGGTCCGCGCCTCGTCGTTCCACACTGCCATCAGCATGGTGACGTATTGCGAGTCCAGCTTGCGCACTTGCAACTGATTGTTCAGTTCGGCGAGCAACTCCGCCGGCGGCAGGTGGCGTGCGGCCAGCGAGCGCAGGATTCCCGAGACCAGCGCAGCATACAGCGCGGCTGGGGCGGCCTTGCCGGAGACATCGCCCAGCACGATGGCGATGCGCTTGCGCTGCGATGTCTTGTAAAGCGCGTTGCCTGGCGCGCCGTAGTCGATGAAGTCGTAGACATCGCCGCCGATGGAACGCGCAGGCAGAAACGCGGTTGCAATCTCGGCGCGGCGCGGCTGCGGCGGCGTGCCCGGCAGCAGGCGGAGCTGCACCTCGCGCGCCATCTCCAGGTCGCGCTCCAGCCGCTGTTCCTCTTCGGAGATGCGCTGGTACAACCGTGCATTGGCAATCGAGATCGCCACCTGCGCGGCCAGCGTAGAGAGCGTGGTCTGGTGCTCCTCGTTGTAGTAGTTCACCCGCGTGTGCTCCAGGTCGATCACGCCGATCACCTTGCCCTTGTAGATCAGCGGCACCGACAGCTCCGAACGCACTTCAGGGTTGACTACGATGTAGCGCGGGTCCTCGCGCACGTCGGGCACCAGCACCGGGGTCCTCTGCTGCGCCGCATTGCCGATGATGCCCTCGCCCAGCGTCACATTGTGCTCGCGCGTGATCCGCTCGCCAAAGCGCGAGCTGAACCGGTGTTCCAGCCGCTCCGTGCGGTCGTTCCACAGCAGAATGGTGAACATGTGGAACTCGATGACGCGCTTCAGCAGGTGGCCAATGCGCTCCAGTAGATCGTCGAGATCGAGAATGCTGGTGAACTCCCGCGATATCTCGTTCAGCACGGTCAAGGTCTGCGCCTGGCGCGACACCCGTGTATACAGCCGCGCGTTCTCCACCGCGATCGCCATCCGCGACGCCGTCAGCTCCAGCAGGCGCTGGTGCTCCTCGGTAAAGTAACCAACCTGCTCCGACTGAAGATCGATCACGCCGATGACGCGGTTCTTGTGGACCAATGGCACCGCGAGTTCCGACCTCACATTGGGGTTTGCGTCGATGTAGTTGTCAGCCTGCCGCACATCCTCCACCAGGATGGACCGCCGCTCGCTTGCTGCCTGGCCCACGATGCCCCGGCCAAGCTTGATGCGCAGGCGCTCCACCTCCGGCGTGTGCCCGGTCTGGAAGCGCATGCGCAGATCGCCGGTGCGGTCATTCACCAGCAGAATGGCGAAGATGCGGTAGTCGATGACGGCGCGCACCAGGTCGGCCACGCGATGCATCAGCGTGTTCAAGTCCAGGGTCGTGTTCAGCGCATCCGCGAAGCGCAACAGGAAGTCGACCTGCAGCGGCTCCAGGCGAATGTTGGGCAGGGACGGCAACTCGACCTGCGCCGGCCGGTAGTCGCCTTCAAACGACTCGGCTGCAACGCCGGCGGGTGGTTGGGATTGGCGCGTCGAACTCATGTGGGTAGCTTGATTCTACGCGCCCATCCGCTGTGGAGGATTCACGCGGAATCCGGGCTGCCCAGGGAGCGAATCGCACCCGGTGGGCCTCTTACAGCGAGCCGCTTCCCATCCCTGCCGCTTCGCTCTATCATGGCGGGCATGTCCACCACCCGGTTCACCCGTCGCCGCCTGCTCCAGTCCGCCCTTGCCGCCGCACCCGCCGCCGCGCTTTTGTCCAATGGAAGAGCCCGCAAGCTCTTGGCCCAGACGCCGGCCGACGTGCATATCGCACCCGGCCCTTTCAAGCCCACCTGGGAATCGCTGACGGCCTGCACCACGCCGGACTGGTTCCGCGACGCCAAGTTCGGCATCTGGAACCACTGGAGCGCGCAGTGCGTCCCCGAGCAGGGCGACTGGTACGCCCGCCGCATGTACATCCAGGGCGAGAAGCAGTACGACCATCACCTGAAGACCTACGGCCACCCGTCCAAGGTCGGCTGGATGGAGATCGACAACCTGTGGAAGGCGGAGAACTGGAAGCCGGAAGAGCTGATGAACCTGTACGTCGCGGCCGGCGCGAAGTACTTTACCGCGCTCGCCAACCACCACGATAACTTCGACAACTACAACTCTCGCTTTCACAACTGGAATTCGGTCAAGATCGGGCCGAAGCAGGACATCGTGGGCATCTACGGCAAGCTCGCGCGGCAGCACGGGCTGCGTTTCGCGGTGACCAACCACTCCTCGCACGCGTGGCACTGGCTGCAGGTGGCCTACGACTACGACCCGGAAGGCCCGCTCGCCGGGGTGCGCTACGACGCCTACACCCTGACCAAGGCCGACGGCAAAGGCAAGTGGTGGGAGGGCTTCGATCCGCAGGAACTTTACACCGGGCGCAATCTCGTCATGCCCGACGGCATTACCACCATCGCCGCCGCCAATGACTTCCACAAGGCCAATGACGGCAAATGGCACGAGGAACTCCCGGTCGAGAATCCGGAGTTCGCGCACAACTGGTTCCTGCGCTGCCAGGACCTGGTCGACACCTACAAGCCCGATCTGCTTTACTTCGACGACTCGGAACTGCCGCTGGGGCAGTATGGCCTCGACATCGCCGCGCATTTCTACAACGCCAGCGTTCGCGACAAAGGTCACGTTGACGTGGTGCTGACCGCGAAAAACATCAAGCCGGAGCACGCCGGCGCATTCACCCTGGACATTGAACGCGGCAAGGCCCAAGGCATTCTCGCACAGCCTTGGCAAACTGACACCTGCATCGGCGGCTGGCACTACGACATCGCGCTCTTCGAAAACCACAAGTACAAGACGCCGAAGTCGGTCATCCACTCGCTGATCGACATCATCAGCAAGAACGGCAACCTGATGCTGAATATCCCGGTCAAGGGGGACGGCACCATCGATGCCGACGAACGAGCCTTTCTTGAGGCCATCGCGACCTGGATTCCCAGGCATGGCGAAGCCATCTACGGCACGCGTCCCTTCGCGGTCTTCGGCGAGGGGCCGCCCGACGTCACCAATAACTCGAATTTCAACGAGCGCAATCAGCGCGCCTACACCGAGCAGGATGTTCGCTTCACCCGCAAGGGCGAGACGGTGTACGCGTTCACCTTCGCGTGGCCGGCCAGCGGCAAGTACGTCATCAAAACGCTGGCGAAGGGCTCGGCGGCACTGCCCAGGCCGGTCCAGCGCGTCGAGCTCATCGGCGCCGGCCCGGTCAAGTTCGCGCAGGACGCTGCCGGCCTGACCCTGACGCTCCCCGACCAGGCCCCCAACGAGTACGCCTACGCGTTCATCATCCGCACATAACCAGCGGACCCAGGCAGCGTACCCATAGACTGCAACAATGCCTGCGTCTCGTTAAGGGCACGGGTTTACCCGTGCCGTAAAATACCGCAAACCTAAGAGGGCTTTAGCCCCTGAGGTCGTCAGCAGCCTCTTCAGCCGCCGAGGGCAGCCCGCGCCTGAAAAATAGCGAACCGCTTATGCAGTACGGCGGCGGCCCGCGGCCAGCTCGCGAACGTGGTTAAGGAAGATAGACCGCTGCAGCTCGTTCAGTTGCGAGGTGTAGGCCGCAATCTCGGCGAGGAACGGATCGGCGGTTAGCACGGCCGTCTCGTCGGAATGGCGGGTGTTGGCGTCGCGCAGCAGCGAGGCGATATCCACCTTCAGCGCGCGCGCCAGGCGATCCAGCGAGCTCAGCGTCGGCATCGCCTTGCCGTTCTCGATCTTGGAGATGTAGGTGCGCGGCACGCCCATGCGGGCGGCTAGCTGGCGCTGGGAAAGATTGCGGACGTGACGGAGGTCGCGGACCGCAGTGGCCACCTGAAGGCCTTCCTGCTTCTCTGGCTGGGCTTGCACCAGCGCCATCTGCGCCGGTTCAGGCTCAGGCAACTCGACTTCGAGACACTTGTGGCAACGCCGGCACATCGCGTTGGCTGTGCGGAATTGCACCAGATTGCAGTGGTCGCAACGGAGTACTTCCCGTTGTTCGACAGGCGCCATCATGGTTGCCATTAGTTGTAATTGCGGGCGGACCCAGAGCAAGGACCGCAGCACACGTCCGATAACACCAGTCGAGTGGTGTGCCTAGAGTGACACCGGGTAGTCAAACAGTCAAGAGGTATTGCCAAAGATTCCCGAAGAAAAAAGGAGAAAACCCGAAGTGGAACCATAGGAGTAAACACCCGGGTGGGATGTAATCTGGCAGAAACGGAGGTTTCCATGGCTGCGGAGTTTTCGCGCGAGCGAGCGTTGGCACTGCTGGAAGAGTGGACGAAGGGCGAGAGCCTGCGCAAGCACGCCCTAGCGGTCTCGGTGTGCACCGAAGCATACGGCGTGATGGAGGCGTCGCGGCTGGGGCTGGCCGGTGATGATGCCGCGGAGTTTGTCGCCCTGTACGCGAGCGCGGGTCTGCTCCACGATATGGACTACGAGCGGCATCCCACGCAGCAGGAGCACCCCTTCGTCGGCGTCGCCGCGCTGCGCCAGCAGGGATGGCCGGAGCCGGTGCTGCACGCCATCCTGGCCCATGCGGACTACTCGGGCGTGGCGTGCGAGTCGCATCTGGATCGAGCGCTGTTCGCGTGCGATGAGCTGGCCGGCTTCCTGGTGGCGTGCGCGCTGGTCAAACCCACCAAGTCGATTCGCGACGTCGAGGTCAAGGGCGTTCTGAAGAAGATGAAAGACAAAGCCTTCGCCCGCGCCGTCAAGCGCGAGGACATCACCACTGGCGCCGCGCTGCTGGGGCTGAGCCTGGAGGAGCATGTGGGCAACTGCGTCGCCGCAATGCAGGCGCATGCGGCGGAGCTGGGGCTGGCCGGCAGCCAGTCAGCCGGCTAGCAAGTCTTCCGACTGGATACGCTGCACGCCCGCTTCCTCAAACGCCTGGTCGGTCGCCAGTACACTGCCGGGAAGGTTGACGGCCCGGGTGGCGTCTTCAATCACCAGGCACTCAAAGTCGAGCGCGATGCCGTCGATGGCGGAGAAGCGCACGCAGAAGTCGTAGGCCAAACCGCACAGGAACAGCCGCCGAATCCCCCGCTCCCGCAGATAGCCGGCCAGACCCGTCGGCGTTATGTGGTCATTTTCCAGAAACGCCGAATACGAATCGATCTCCCGCCGGAAGCCCTTGCGCAAAATCAGCTCTGCGTGCGGAACAGAAAGCGCGGGGTGAAACGCGGCGCCGGGAGTGTTCTGCACACAGTGATCGGGCCAGAGAGCCTGCGGGCCGTAAGGCGCGGCGATGGTCTGATAAGGCTGCGCGCCAGAATGAGCGCTGGCAAAGGAAATGTGTGCGGGCGGATGCCAATCCTGCGTCAGCACGACGTGCGCGAACCTCCGCGCGAGCAAGTTCACCACCGGCACTATCTCGTCGCCTCCCGCAACGGCCAGCGCGCCGCCGGACCCATTAACAGCGGGGCAGAAGTCGTTCTGCAGGTCGATCACCAGAAGCGCGTCGGTGGCGGAGTTGAGCACCATGTCTAAGTTTGGCACGATCCCTTGCGCCGCGGGAGACGATTCTGCCGGCCATCTTGTAGGCTTGTGGAGTGTCGATCGGGGGGCAGTCGTGATCTCGCGGGTGACCTTGTTCTCGCTGCTGTTGGCGCTGCTGCTCGCGGTGGGAATACGGCTCTGGTATGACGGGCAAAGGGACGCCTGCACGCCCTACCTTGCCGGCGATGCCGGGGCCCAGAAATCCGAATGGGTGATGTCGGGGACGCGAACGATCGAAGTCTCCTGCGACGATTGGATCATGCGGCAGCCGCTGCGGGTGCAGGTGCTGTGCCTGCTGGACGCGGCGTTGACGGTGTTGTTCGTAATGAATGCGCTGTCGGACCTGCGCGAGTGGCTGGAGTTCCGGCGGCGCATGCGCCAGATGGGGTGACATTTCGCTTCCCTTTGCAGCGGCGGGCCGAGGTTTCTGTAGACTCATCTGCATGAGCGAACATGCATGGATGCACCCCGTCAAAGGCGAGACCCGGGTGCGCGTACGCTATGCGGAGACCGACCAGATGGGCGTGGTCTACCACGCCAACTACCTGGTGTGGTTCGAGGTCGGCCGGGTCGAACTGATGCGGCAGCAGGGACTCAACTATAAGCAACTGGAGGCTGATGAGGGATGCTTTATTGTAGTAGCCGAGGTATCGGCGCGCTACAAGGCGCCCGCCCGCTACGACGATGAGCTGATCGTCGAGACCACCGTGCGCAGTGTGCGCGGGCCGGTAATCCGCTTCGGCTACAGGATCTTGCTTGCGGAGAATCGGCACCTGTTGTGCGAGGGCGAGACCGTCCACATCGTCCTCGGGCGCGACATGAAGCGCGCGCGAATCCCCAGGAAATATGCAGAACTTCTGGGCGCTGCTGCATCTCATCATCATGTCTGACTCTTCAGACGGAGATGAGATGCGATGGCCGAGACGACTGCGAAGGTCGCGCTGATTACCGGCGCAAACAAAGGGATCGGGCTGGAAACGGCGCGGCAACTGGGCAAGCTGGGGGTCACCGTCCTGGTGGGCGCGCGCGACCTGAAGCGGGGCGAGGATGCCGCCGAGGTGTTGCGCGGCGTGGGCGTGGACGCGCGCGCGATCAAGTTGGATGTAGTGAGCGAAGCCGACCGCACGGCGGCCGCGAAGTATGTCGACAAGGCGTTCGGGCGGCTGGACATCCTTGTCAACAACGCCGCCGTAATGCTCGACCCGCGGTCCGGCAACGCGACCAGCACCACCCCCATGTCCGTGCTGCGCGACACGTTCGAGACCAACTTCTTCGCCGTGGTCGCCCTAACCCAGACCCTACTTCCACTGCTGCGCAAGAGCCCCGCCGCGCGCATCGTGAACCTGTCCAGCATTCTCGCTTCGCTCACGCTGCATGCAACACCGGGTTCGCCAATCTACGATGCCAAAACCTTCGCGTATGACGCGTCCAAGTCTGCGCTGAACGCATTCACCATCCATCTGGCACATGAATTGAAGGGCACCAGGATCAAGGTCAACTCGGCGCATCCGGGATGGGTGAAGACGGAGATGGGCGGCGAAGGCGCGCAGATGGAGATCGTCGACGGCGCCAAGACGAGCGTGCAGCTCGCGATGCTGCCCGACGACGGGCCGACGGGCGGCTACTTCCACATGGGCGAAACGCTGTCCTGGTAAACCGGCCGGCCGCCAATTCTCTATGCGACCTCTGCCGCGGCGAAGCGGATGGGAACGGACCGCGGCCACAAAGTGGTTCTGTCGCCGATCCATACAACCTCCCTGTTTTGCGCCAGCAGAGGTCGTGCCGCGAGCAGCACGGGCGTAGCAACTGAGCACGCCGTGCGAATCAGGAACGATCCGACGCTAGCGTGCAAGCCGGTTCCCAATCCCAGGTGGCCGGCAGCAGGGCGGGTTACGTCCATGCGCTCCGAGTGTTCGAATCTGTCCGGGTCGAAGTTTGCCGAGTCGATCTCGAGGATCAGCAACTGCCCTTGCTGGATATGGATATCCCCGATGATCAGGTCTCGTGCAGATCGGCGATACAACGTGTGGACCACTCCGGCATAGCGCAGTAGCTCCTCCGTAGCATTCGTGATCAACTTCGGGTTGTCGATCAGCTTGGCGATTTGATCGGGATACTTCATCAGGGCAAGCCACGCTTTGGCAAGGAAGCTCGGCATGGTTTGGGTGAGCCCATAGAACATCGACTTGCTCAGCAGAAGCTGCCGGCCGTCCAGCATGCGATCGAGTTCCTGTTCGTACACGCTGCTGCTCAGGACCGGTTTCCCGGCGGAGTCCTGCCTTTGTCTCGCGTCCGTGGTCGGCCCATAAAACAGGATTTCGCAAATCTGGGCCAATCGCCGGGAGTAGATGGCGTCTCCGCCGTTCAGGGTCACCAGCATGGTCGTGGCCCAGGGATGGATGATATCGCGCACCAGATCGACGCGCCTCCGCCATCTTGCCTGCCGCAGCCGGCTGGATAAAGTTTCCGCCATGTTCCGCCGCCACCTCGCCGTACTCATGCGGGTCATGTCGGCTTGCACATGGGCATAGAGCCGAGCGTGCTGCTGCGCACTCCCATTGGGCGTGGTTGGCTCATTGCAGGCGCCTGCTTGCCCCGGTGAGGTCTCGCGCAGCGCAGCCGACACATCCGCGTACCGGCTCAATATCCATGCGTTGCGTGCGGCGTCGAAACACGGCGGGCTGGGCAAGGATGGCTGGAAAGGGATCGGCATGGCGCTCATAGCCTCTGTCGCGGATATCGCAGAGTCTATAAGCGGTCGATGCGGAATGTTGTCACTGAATTGTCAAACCATTGTTGCGTACGTGTCTGCGTTGCGCCAGCCGGCCAACCCGCTAGGTGCGCGCCACCCGGGCGGCCTGCCAGGCCTTGGCGTACTTCCAGCTGGTATAGGTGGCGTGATAGAGATGCAGCAGCAGCCCCTCGCGGCCGTCCAGGAATCCCAGTCGGAAGACATAGTTCCACAGAAATGTCAGCCGCGGAACGACGAAGACGTTGATGACGAAAGCCGGCCACGAGCGGCTCACCTTGCCCGCGGTGACTAGCAGTTCGCATCCCAGCGTGCTGTACCGGTCCATATGCTCGATGTAGTTTTCCAGCGTCGGGTAGGCATGGTGGATAAGGTCGTAGTCAAGCGTGGCAGCCTTGCCGTCGAAGGCAATGGTCTCGTGCACCGGGCGGTTTTCAAATTGCGGCGGGGTCGTGAAGTTGGCTGCGGTGCGCCGGAACAGGCGCAGCTTGGGGTCTGGATAGAAACCGCCGTGTTTGATCCACCGCCCCAAAAACAGATTGCGGCGGCGGATGTAATAAGCGTCTACAGGCGGGTTGGTCGGCAGCAGCATCCGGATCTGGTGCTGCAGCTTGGGACTGAGTTCCTCATCAGCGTCCAGCGACAGAATCCACGTGCCGGTGCACTTGGCGATAGCGGAGTTCTTGGAGCCGGAAAACCCCTTCCACGGCTCGTCGTACACCTTGGCATTGAAGGAGCGCGCGATCTCCACCGTGCGGTCGGTCGAGGCCGAGTCCACGACAATGATCTCGTTGGCAAACTGGACGCTGGCCAGGGTGCGCGCGAGGTTTGCCTCTTCGTCCTTGGTGACGATGGCGACCGAGAGTGTTTGCGGCGGAGACAGTGACGTCAAGGTCCTCTCCCGATTGCTCGCTCCTGGTCCAGGCTTGGGAACTCAGGGCAGATTCGTTCAGGCCAGACGACGGCGCGTTCTCTAGCCAGGGACGATGCAGCGTTTTTGGTGCATACAGCCTTTGACGGGATACTACGGCAACTAGACGCAGGAATCGTGATCTTTATCATTCCCTCATGGTCGCTGGTATCGCGATCTTGCACAGTCTATCGGATGAATGGCGCGAGCAACATAAGGAAAGTGTGTACGCGGAGCGTTCGCAGATGAACTTCGTCGCCGATTCACGCCAGGGTAATAGAGGGATCGCCCAGATGCTCGCGCAGCAACCGCTCAGTAAGCGGGATCAGGGCCTCGCCTGTCTTCGGCAGAACGAACGCGCCCGCCGTCTCGGACCACTCCAGTTTGAAGCTGGTTGCCTGCGCCGAGATCCATACCTGGCGGACGGGTGTGTTTGGCGTCACCACGAACTTGCTCGATCCGTCCTCGAAAATAATGTTCATCACGCCGTTGTTGTCTTCGAACTCGAAGCCGCCCGACCCGTCTTCGGCGGCAATCAGCGCCTGCTTCAGCGATTCAAGAGCGTTGTCGGATTCGCGGCGGAACCTGGCTTCGTCAAGCATGGGTCTAGTGTAGCGGCTAGGACCGGCCCGCCGCGATGAGTCAGACGTTTACGGCAACGCTAAAACGGGATGTCGTCGTCGGTGATGCCCTGCTCCGGGTAGTCGTGCGCCGCCGCTGGTGCGCTCGCGGCCGTACTGGAGGGCTTCGAGTAGCTGCCTCCGCCTTCGCCGCCCGCTTTGGAGCCGACGAAGGTGAAGTCGTTAACGATAATCTCGGTGCGGTATCTCTTCTGGCCGCTCTCCTTATCCTCCCACGAGCGGTTGGTGATTTTGCCTTCAACGAAAAGCGAGGAGCCCTTCTTGACGTAGTTCTTGGCCGTCTCGGCGAGTTTGTCGAAGCAGACGAGGTTATGCCATTCGGGTTTGTCGACCCAATTCCCCTGTGCGTCCTTACCGCGATCCGCCGTAGCCAGGGTAAAGTTCGCGACCGTCATGCCGCTCGCGGTGGAACGAATTTCCGGGTCTTTGCCGACGTTGCCGAGAAGAAATACTTTGTTGACGCCTTTTGCCATTTCAGTGTGCTCCGGTTTGCTGTGGATTCGAAGGATGAGGATAGCAGATCGGCCTGTGTGGGAGCGCGCTACCGCTTCCGGTCGCCGATCCACTTCGCGATCGCCAGCACCAGTGTAAGCGTTCCGGTGGGCAGGCACCCCATTGCGATCATCAGGGCCAGCCAGCCCGAATTGGTATGTGGCCCCTGCCGGCCGATCCCCCCAAATACGGTCGCGGCCAGCAGCGCCGCAACCGCCCCGCTGGCGAAGATGGCGAGACCGGTGCGGAGAAGTTGGCGGGTGTCTCGTTGCATCGCAGTCAACGGCAGGCGGCCTGCATCAGGTAGACGATCACTCCCGTGACCGAGACGTAGAGCCAGATCGGCAGCGTCCAGCGTGCCAGCTTCTTGTGCGCTGGGAAGCGGCCGGTGAGCGAGAGGAAGAACGTGATCAGAATCAGCGGCAGCGCAATCGTAGACAGCACGATGTGCGAGGCGAGCAGTTTCCAGTAGAACGGCCACCAGGAGTTAAAGCGATTGAAGTGCGTCTCCCCGTGCAACGTGAAGTTGACCACGTACGAGACCAGAAAAATCGACGAAAAGAAAAACGCGAACGACATCGACGCGCGGTGGTGATGAATGCGGCGATGCAGGATCTCGCGAAAGCCGGTGACCAGCGCGACAGTGGCCAGCAGGTTGAGCACGGCGTTGACCATTGGCAGTGAGCGCAGATGGGTCCCGGCCACGTCCGTAGGTGCATGGAAGTAGACCAGCCAGCAGATCAGCGCGCTGGCGGCGGCGGAAAGCGCAATAATGCTCAGGATCACCCGGGGTGGGGTGCGAAGGTTTGCGGATTTCGGCAGAGCGTGGGGCATGGGATTCGTTCTCAGTCTTCAGTTCAGAACAGTAGCCGGCCGCGGGCGTCGAGCATCATGGCAGCCAGCAGCAGCGGCAGGTAAAGGATGGAGGCATGCAGCAAGTCGCGCGCCGGCTGGGAGTCCGACTCCGCGTTTTCCCCGCTGAGGTGCGGGCTGCGAACCGTCTTGCCAAAGCCAATCCGCGAAAAGCGAATGGTGCACCACAGGTAGCCGAGCGACAGGCAAACCGCGGCGGCAGCATACGCATCGCCGGTAGTGCCCAGCGCGAACGGCCACAGGCTGACACCCACCATCAGCGTGGCATAGAAGAGAGCCTGAATGACGGTGGACCGCGCCGCGTAGCGCGTGTCGCCCAGCGTCGGCGTAATCCGGACACCGGCGCGCGCGTAGTCCTCGCGGTACATCCAGCCGATGGCCATGAAGTGCGGAAACTGCCACACAAACAGGATGGCGAACAGCGCGACGCCGGGCCACTCGATCACGCCCCGCGCGGCGGTCCAGCCGAGCAGCGGCGGCAGCGCCCCGGGAAACGCGCCGATGAAGGTGTTGATGGTACTCACCCGCTTCAGCGGCGTGTAGATGGCCACGTAAGCAACCGCGGTCAGCAGCGTCAGCGTGCCCGTAAGCGGGTTGGTGGCGCGCGCCAGGTACAGCGACCCAAGAAACACCCCGAGGAATCCGACGATAAGCCCATGCGCGAGCCCAATGCGCCCCGCCGCCATGGGCCGGTTCCGGGTCCGGTGCATCAGGCGGTCAGTCTTGCGCTCCAGCGCCTGGTTCAGCGCGCTGGCTCCGCATGTGACCACTGCAATGCCCACCAGCGCCTTCACCATCCCCACGTTGAACGGGCTTATCCCGGAGCGCAGGCTGCCCAGGTAGAAGCCCGCCGCCGAGGTAATGATGACCATGGTGGAAACGCGCACCTTGAACAGCGTCGCGTAGTCGGCGAACAGAGTCCGCGCCGCTGAAACGGCAGCAGCTACAAGCGGTTGGTTACGCGTTTCCGATGTCGCGGTGATAGCCACAGCCTCCAGAATAGCGCGTTTAGGGCCCGGCGCGAGGCGGCATCCGATAGAGGCGGCAGTTACAGATACCAGGGAATATTGATCACCATAATCCGCTGATTGCCGCGCATCAGCAGCAGCAGCTTCAGCATCTGGGCGCGCTGGTTGTGCAGCGGAGCCTGCCACCAGTGCTTGACCACCACCTCGGGAACAAGAACGGCGATCTGGCGGTGAGGGACCTCGGTTTCAACCTTTAGGACGTAATCCACCAATGGAGTCAGAACAAAACGGTAGGGCGAATTGAGCAGCACGAGTTGCGGCGCGACTCTTCCCACCCGATGAAAGGGCTCCGAGACGTTGTACTGCCACATCTGCCTGACCTCTTCATAGGAATCCTCAGCATCAACGTGGACGGCCTGCACCTCGCTGCTCAGCTTCATGGCAAAGCGCAGGGCCTTTTCGCTCAAGCGGCTCCAGCGGTCCAGCGGGATGATAATCAGCGGCTCGTTCAGGTTCTCGACCCGCATCGGACGATCGCACGTTAGCTCCCGGGCGACCCCATCGTAGTGCCGCTTCACGGCGGCCATTAGTATGATTAGCGCGGGGATCAGAATGGCCGTGATCCAAGCGCCCGCGGTGAACTTCGCAACCAATACGACAATCAGCGTCAGCCCCGTGGCGACCGCGCCGACCCCATTGACGACCATGCGATGCGCAGCGCCCGCGCCGCCCACACGCTTCCAGTGCATCACCATTCCCGCCTGCGAGAGCGTGAACGCGAGGAACGCTCCGATGGCGAACAGCGGGATCAGCCGGTCGGTGATTCCACCGAAGACGATCAGCAGCAGCGCGGTGAAGCCCACCAGCGCATAGATGCCGTGCGAGTACATCAGCCTGCGGCCGCGGATCAGAAAGACGTGCGGCAGGTAGTCGTGCATCGCGATCGCGCGTGTCAGCCGCGGGAAATCCGCGAAGGAAGTATTCGCTGACAGTGTGACCACTACGATGATCGATCCGATGGTCACATAGTAGATCGCCGTCCGGCCCAGGACCGCCGCGGTTAACTGCGAGAGGATGCTTTGGTAACCGGCGGCGCCGGGGTCGGTGGCGCCGATTGCATATGCGCGGCACAGTAGCGCGATGCCGGCGAGGAAGATCATCAGCAGCAGGATGATGATCGTCAGAGTTCGCTTGGCGTTTTTCTGCGTTGGGTCGCGGAAGGCCATCACGCCGTTGGAAACAGCCTCGACGCCGGTCATCGCAGTGCATCCGCTGGCAAACACCTTCGCCAGCACCCACAGTGAGAGCATCGACCCGCTGATCGGCAGACGCGGCGGCGCGATGACGGCCAGCGGGTGGCCGTGTGCAGCAATAGTGCGAACGGCGCCGACAATAATCACCAGCAGCAACGTGCCGACGAACAGGTAGGTGGGAACAAGGAAGGCCGCGCCCGCGTCTTTCACGCCGCGCATGTTGATCAGCGTGAGCACAACCAGAATGGCGAGGCAGAGTGCGAGGGTGTGCGGCAGTAGTTGCGGAAAAGCCGACACCAGCGTGCCGACGCCGGTAGAGATGCCCACCGCCGCGTTCAGAATGTAGTCGATCATCAGCGCCGCCGCAGCCAGCAGGCCCGCATTCGGACCCAGGTTCTCGCTGGCGACGGTATAGCTGCCGCCGCCGTGCGGATACGCCTCGATGGTCTGGCAGTACGAAAAGTAAACAATCGCCAGCAGCCCGATGATGGCGAAGCTAATGGGGACGATGTGCGCGATGCCAGCCACGCCCAGCGGGATCAGCAGCGTCAGCGCGGCCTCAGGGCCGTATGCCGCCGAGCTAAGCGCATCCAGTCCGAAGACCGGTATGCCGGCAATTGGACCAATGTGCTCGGCGCGCTCTTCGGAGGTCGCCAGCGGCTTTCCCATCAGCAGGTTAAGCCCAAACATGCGGAATCCTTTCCAAGCGTTGCAATGTGCGGTTCAAACGGGACGGGGTCGCGGTTATGTAGGCTTTTGAGGACTATACCGGGATCGAACATAAAGATTCCATAAGTAGACTGCCTTTGTCTCGTCATTCAGCTTGCCGTCACTGCGGCCCGGGTCGCCGGTGGTAGACTCGGTTCCGCTGAGCGGCCGAGGAATCGTTGCGATGAGCTCGAATGGAAGATACAGGCGCCTCTTCGCGGTTATGGGAACGGCGGTCTTTCTTGTACTGGCTCCCGGAACGTTCGACGTGCTGGTCCCCTGGTGGATTTCGCGCTGGCGCGTCCATGCACCGTTTCCGGGCTTCCCTGCCCTGCGGGTCCTCGGCGTGCTGCTCGTTGCCGCCGGCATTCCGGTGGTGCTCGAATCCTTCGCTCGCTTCGCGCTTCAGGGCGTCGGCACGCCTGCACCGGTCTTCCCAACCCGGCATCTTGTGGTCAAAGGCTTCTATCGCTACGTGCGCAATCCCATGTATGTCGCCGTGATTTCGATCGTACTGGGACAGGCGCTTTTCTTCGGCAACGTCTATCTGCTCGCATACGGGCTCTTCGCGTGGCTGGCCACCCACTTATTCGTCCTCTTCTACGAGGAGCCCACGCTGCGTAAGTCCTTCGCAGCCGAATACGAAACCTATCGCGCCCGTGTGCCGCGCTGGATTCCGCGCCTCACGCCGTGGTGCGGGGATCAGAAGTGAGTTTTTGCGCCCGACGGACGATACCGGAGTAGCCTTGAGCCATGCCAACCGTACTCTGGATTGGGCCGTACCGGTTCTTTTCTATAGCCGCGAGAATCAAGAACCGCCCCATATCCACGTCGAGCGCGACGAGAACGTGGCAAAATGGGCGGAAGCGGGTCAGGTTGATCCGTCTCGTTAAGGGCACGGATTTATCCGTGCCGTAACCGCCTCAACATCAAGCGGGCTTTAGCCCCTGAGGTCACTGATTCAGCAGCGCGACAAGTTTCTGGAGGTATGGCATGGCTACTTCGCCGATTGAACTGGATGCGACAGCGGTGACTGTAACGACGGATGACTCATCGTTACGGGTGGTGCTTGCCGATGGGCGCGAGTTGGCTGTGCCACTTGAGTGGTTTCCACGCTTGCGCGATGCCACGCCGGAGCAGCGCTCGAACTGGCGCTTGATCGGGCGCGGCCAGGGCATTCACTGGGCCGACGTCGATGAGGATATTTCCGTGGCCGGCCTGTTGCGGGTGAGTTAGACCGAACTCCAGCGTGCGCGTCGAGCCTAAGGTCTCGGCCGCAGTTGCCCCAGAAACGCCTCTGCCGTCGCCGACGTATTCAGCACATCCCCAGCCGTCATCCACGCCCGCCGAAGCTGCGTAATCCCATACCGCATCTGGTCCAACTCCTCCGTCGCGTGTGCGTCGGTGTCCACCACGATCTTGCACCCGATCTCCTTCGCCCGCCGCAGATGCAGGTCGCTCAGATCGGCGCGCGCTGGGCTCGCATTGTGCTCCACCGCAACCCCCAGCGCAGCCGCCCGCTGCAGCACCTGCTCGATGTCGATCGCGTACCCTTCGCGGCTCAGCACCTTGCGCCCGGTCGGATGCCCCAGAATGCGCACATGCGGATTCTCCAGCGCCCGCAGAACGCGTGCCGTCATCTCCTCCGCCGTCTGGTTGAAGTGCGAATGCACGCTCGCAACCACTACATCCATCTCCGCCAGCGTCGCATCCTCAAGATCAAGCGATCCGTCGGCCAGAATATCCACCTCGATCCCAGCCAGCACGCGAATCTTCCCCTTCATCTCTTTGTCGACCTCGCGGATGCGCTTCACATGCGCCAGTGCACGCGCATCGTCCAGCCCATTCGTCATCGCCAGATTCTTCGAGTGGTCCGTGATCGCAATGTATTTGAGCCCGCGCGTGAGCGCCGCCTCCGCCATCTGCCGAATCGTGTCGCGTCCGTCGGTGGCGTCGGTGTGCATGTGCAGATCGCCGCGAATGTCCGCCAGCGTGATCAGCTTCGGGAGCGTATGATTCGCCGCCGCCTCAATCTCGCCGCCATTCTCGCGCAGCTCAGGCGCAATGTAGTCCAGCTCCAGCGCGTGATAGATCTCCTCCTCGCTCGCCGCCGCAACAATCGTGTTGTCTTCCAGCCGCAGCAGCGCATACTCGCTCAGCGTCAACCCGCGCTTGATGGCCCGCTGGCGCAGCGCGACATTATGCATCTTCGATCCGGTAAAGTACTGCAATGCTGCGCCGTAACTGGCCCGCGGCAGCAACCGCACATCTACCTGGAAATTATTGCCCACCGTAAAGCTGACCTTGTTCTGTCCACGCGCCATCAGCTTCTCGATCACCGGCAACGCGGCTACATGTTCCACCGCCGCCGCTACCACCTCCGGCTCGCACGCAGGCCCGGTCACCAGCAGATCGAGGTCGCCCACCGTCTCGCGGCCCCGCCGCAGCGAACCCGCCGGAGTAATCTCGTCGATCCCCGGAAACGCCCGGATCAGCGCCGAGATCCGCTCCGCCTCCTCGCGCGCGCGGTCGATGCGGAACCGGCCCGAATTGCGCCGGTAGTCTTCGATCCCCTTCAGCAGCTTGGCTGTGAACTTGTCGCCCATGCGCGGCAGCCCGGCCAGCTTGCCCTCGCGCGCCACTGCTTCCAGCGCATCGATGTCGCACACGCCCAGCGCCGACCACACCAGCGCCACCGTCTTCGGCCCCATGCCTGGCAGCCGCAGCAATTCCAGCATGCTCGCCTTGTACTTTGCCAGCAGCTCGGCGCGGACCGGCATGGTGCCGGTGGCCACCAGTTCACAAATGTTCGCCGCCATCCCCTTGCCGATGCCGGGGATGGCAAGCAGTTGTTTGGGCTCAGCAACCAGCGCGGCAAGCTGGGTCGTCTGCTGCTCCACTGCCTCCGCCGCCCGGCGATAGGAGCGGATCCGGAAAGGGTCCGCCGCATCAATCTCAAGCAGCGCCGCGGTCTCATCGAGCAGCCGGGCGATCTGAATATTGTCCATAGGCGCGAGTCATCCGGGGCCATGGAGACCCCAGACCATAATGCTACGCCCGCCCCGCTGGCGCGAGGACCCTGCGCAGCACCCCACTAACGCGCTAGGCGGCAGCCGTCTGCGAGGAAGCCGCGTCCTTGACTCGAACCACCTGATCCGCCTGCGGTCCCTTGGCGCCCTGGATGATGTCGAACTCGACCTCGTCGCCTTCCTTCAGACTCTTGTAGCCGTCGATCTGAATCGAGCTGTAGTGCACGAAGACGTCTGCCCCGCCCTCACGTCCGAGAAAGCCGTAGCCTTTCGCGTTATTGAACCACTTCACCGTACCCTTGTATTGCGCCAATTGAGTGCTCTCCTTACGTTGGTTGGCTCACCCGGCTACACGCCGAATATGGGATATACGACGCAAAATCTCGCCAAGATGTTTTCCCGGACCGTTACATCTGCATAAAAAAGTAGATGCGGCAACCCGCTTTTGGTCGCCACCCAAGCCCCACTGCTGCCCGGCATACTGTCAGAATACGCGGCTGCTGCGGTAAAAGCTTCAGCCTCCCTGGGCGACCGGCCGGTTTTGCCCCCGGCAGCAGCATCCCGGCGAGATTCTCCGCCGCTTCTGCATGTATTCTCACTTGAGACCCATGAAACGAATCCTGACCGCCATCCTGCTGATCCTCATCGTCGTTGCTCTCATCTTCATGGGGCAGCTTTGGATGCTGACGCTGGCCGCATGCATCGTCGCCGAACTCGCCGCCTACGAATACTTCCACCTGGCCAACGCCAGCGGCGCCCGTGTCCCCGGCTGGTGGATGGCAGTCTCCACCGCGCTGCTGTTCTACGTCACCTTCTACCGTCCAGTCGATGCACAACTCCCCACGCTCAGTGTCCTGGCCCTCGTCCTGTTGGCCTGGACGGGCTTCCGCGGGCCGCTCGACCGCGTGCTTCCCGACGCCGCGCTCGGCCTCTTTGGCCTGATGTATGTTGCCTATCCGCTAACCCTCCTGCCGATGATCTGGTACCGCGACGACGGCAAACCACTGATTCTCTTCCTGATGGTCTGCGTCTGGGCAGGAGACATCGCCGCGTACTACGTCGGCCGCCGCTTCGGCCGCCACAAGCTCTCGAAACTGAGCCCCAACAAGACCTGGGAGGGCTCCATCGCCTCGGTCGCCGGAAGCGTGCTCGCCGGCCTGGGTGTGGTCTACGCCGGCGTCCTGCTCTCCAATCGCGGCAACACCGTGCTCCACATCCTGGAACCGGTCTGGCAGTCCGTCCTGCTCGCCGTCATCATCAACCTCGCCGCCCAACTCGGCGATCTGCTGGAGTCCGCCATCAAGCGCGGCGCCGGCGTCAAGGACTCCGGCACGATGCTGCCCGGCCACGGCGGCGTCCTCGACCGTATCGACGCCTTCCTCATCGCCACCCCCGCTCTATGGTGCATCCTCCTGCTCAAAGACGCCTTCAGCCTCGGCAGGTTCTAAGCATGGATCTAAACTGTTGAACTGGAAGCAAGAGGTGTCCTGTGACGTTTTCCGAATTGCTTGTGAACTTCGGCCCCATTGTGCTCCTCATCGCCATGTTGGTGGTGTTCATGATTCTCATGGCCCGACGTACAGGTCGGTTCACGCAGCAGAGAGCACAAGAGGCCCGCGAGATGCGGCAAGCGATGGAGACACTCGTGGTCCCCGAACTCCGGGCAATCCGCGGGTCGATCGATGCGGCAACCGCCGAATTGAAACTCTCGCGTGAGCAGTCGCAAAGGCACGGCTAGCCAAGGTCGCGCTGAAGGCGCGCGCTATCTTAGCCTGGGGCAACGCCCCAGGGTTACACGGCGGGAGGATCCTGCGGGCTGAAGGCCCGCGCTAAAACCACGAGAACGCCACATCTGTTTAGATTTAGATGTCCCTACTATTTTGTGATGAAAGTTGCATTCGCCATGAGGTCATGCGAAAGCGTACCACCGTGCAAACCGCCGAACACGCATCTTATTTGCGCAGTATCTGCGAAAATAGCTGAGTGAAAAAGCTCGCCATCCTCGGCTCCACCGGCTCCATCGGCCAAAGCACCCTCTCCATCTGCGAATCCTTCCCCGACCGCTACCAGGTCGTCTCCCTCGCCGCGGGTCGCAACCTCGACGTCGCCTTCGCCCAGTGCCTGCGCTGGCAGCCCAAAATCGTCTCACTCGCCACCGAAGAGCTAGCCGCCCAGCTCGCAACCCGCCTCCGCGAGGCCGGCCTCAGCCAAATCGAGGTCGGCTGGGGTACTGCAGGCTCCATCGCTGTTGCAACTCATGCGCAAGCCAACTTCGTCGTCTCGGCGATCGTCGGCGTCGCCGGACTCGAAGCCACCTACGCCGCCGTCTGCGCCGGCAAGACCATCGGCCTCGCCAACAAGGAATGCCTCGTCGCCGCCGGTGATCTAATCCTCAAGGCCGCTCGCCAGCACAACGTCGCCCTGCTCCCCATCGACTCCGAGCACAACGCAGTCCACCAGTGCATGCGCGGCGGCAAGGCAAATGAAGTCAAACAGATATGGCTCACCGCGTCGGGCGGCCCATTCCGCTCCACCCCGCTCGCCGAGTTCGACCACATCACCCCCGAGCAGGCGCTCAAGCACCCCACCTGGGTCATGGGCCAGCGCATCACCATCGACTCCGCAACCATGATGAACAAGGGCTTCGAGATTATCGAGGCCTGCCGCCTCTTCAACTTGCCCGCGGCCAAAGTCCGCGTCACCATCCATCCCCAGTCCACCGTACATTCACTGGTGGAATTCATCGACGGCTCCATCCTCGCGCAGATCTCGGTCACCGACATGCGCCTGCCCATCCTCTACGCCCTTGCTTACCCCGACCGCGTCGACGCCCACGCCGCCAATCCCCCACTCACCTTCGACCTCGCCGCGTTGAGCGAATTGGACTTCGCCCCACCCGACCTCACCCGTTTTCCCTGCCTGCGCCTCGCCTACGAAGCCGCCGCGTCCGGCCCCGCCGCCTGCATCGCCCTCAACGCCGCCGACGAGATCGCTGTTGCCGCCTTCCTCCATGGTGGCATTCCTTTCCTCGGCATCCCGCGTACAATCGAGAAAGTGCTTGCCGAAACCCCGGCCAACGTTCCAGCGTCTATCCAGGACGTGCTCGCGGCGGACGAGGCGGCAAGAGCATGTGCACGTAGGGTGATCGCAGAAACCTCCCTGCTGCATCCGGCCTGATCGAATCACCCGAAAGGTAAGGAACTTGTCGCCCATCGCTATCGTTCAGTTGCTCCTTGTTCTCGGCCTCATGGTTCTGGTGCACGAGTTCGGCCACTTCACCGTGGCCAAATGGTGCGGCGTCCGCGTGGAAGCCTTTGCCATCGGCTTTGGCAAGCGCCTCACCGGCTTCGTCCGCAACGGCACCGACTACCGCATCAACGCGCTGCCGCTCGGCGGATACGTCAAGATGGCCGGCGAGATTCCCGGCGAAGAGGCCAGCGACGATCCCGGCGACCTGAACAACCACCCGCGCTGGCAGCGCATGCTGATCGCGCTCGCCGGCCCCATCGCCAACTTCATCCTCGCCTTCGGCCTTATGACGGGCGCTTACATGTTTCACCACGAGGTGGGCGAATACATCTCTGGCCCGGCCGTAACCGACTACATCTCGCCCTCAACCATCGTGGCCAAAACCGGCATTCACCCCGGCGATACCATCGTCCATTTCGACAATACCGAGAACCCCACCTGGGAAGATATCCTCGACCACGCGTCGCTCAACACCAACCAGACCATCCCCTTCTCCTACGTCCACGACGGACAGCGCACCGATACCACGCTCTTCCTCGCGTTCAAGGGCAGCTCCGACAAGTTCTCGCTGGACGCGGCGCTGGCCATGGGCCTGGTCCCCAAAATGCAGGACACGCCCATCAAAGTTCAGACGCCCACCGCGGGAGGCCCGTCCGACCGTGCCGGCCTCAAGCCTGGCGACCAGATTGTCAGCGTCGATGGACTCACCATTCGCTCCATCGAGGCGTTGCTCGCCTACCTGCAGGACCAGAAGGGCAAGCCCGCCGTGCTCAGCATTCTGCGCAACGGCCAGAGCATCACCCTGGTCGTCACGCCCGAGATGAGCGATTCGGGAGACGGCACCCAGGCCTACCACCTCGGCTTCCGGGCGTTCCCTCCGCCTTCCAAGGTCGAACAACTCCCATTGTCCAAAGCCGTCTCAGCTTCGCTCGACTTCAACAAGAAGAACTCGCTGCTCGTCGTGGATGTGCTCAAGGGCATGTTCGAGCGGCACATCTCGGTCAAGAGCCTCTCCGGCCCCATCGGCATCGGCGAGGTCGTCCACGAAGCCGCCGAGGCCGGATGGATGCCCCTGGTCGGCACCATGGCCATGATCTCCATCAACCTGGGTATGTTCAACCTGCTGCCCTTCCCCATCCTCGATGGTGGAATGATCTTCCTGCTGCTGATCGAGAGCGCCTTCCGCCGCGACCTTCCCATGCCGATTAAAGAGCGCATCTACCAGGTGGCGTTCGTCTGCATCGTCCTATTCGCCGCCATGGTCATCTTCAACGACATCACCAAATTGCCCTTCTTCGCCCATCTGAAGACGTAGCCCATACGACAGCGGTAGGATATGGATGAGGTGTCTATGGATTGGTCAGGGTGCGAAATCGTGGAGACGGTCGCCGGCAAGGTCTCCGGGAGACCTATCCTAAAGGGAACTCGCGTTCCCGCCGATGCGGTGGTTGAGAACTTTGAAAGCGGCGAGTCGGTCGAGGAAATTGCCTCTGCGTTGTTGCTACCTATTTTGAGCTAGTAACTAACAATATTTCAACTACTTGCCCTATTTCCCACAGCCAAATCCTTGACACCCCCGGTTATACTTGAATTAGGAAGAGTTTATCGGGAGCCCGGCAGTGCGCCGGGCCTCATCACTTAACCCGGCAGGCCTTACGCGATGTATATACTTCTGGGTATATACCGAGTATATACAGAACGCTAACCCCAGCCGTAACTAGACTTTGACAGAAAAAGTACCCTTTGCCGGAGGCAGGAGCCATGGAGAAGCTTATTCTTGGAGTTCGGCAGTCCGCCGGGCTTCATCCGTCAACCGCGGGCCTGCCAGACTGTTATCGATTAAGATAATCCCCCTGGCTAAATCCCGCCGCATCTAGATTTTGCCAAAACAATACCGGGGGGAGGGGGGGTCAGTCCCGAGCTCTTAGCTCCGCCGCAACCTCCGCGGCCGCTTTGCGCGCCTCGTCTTCCCTGTCCGGCGGAAAGCTGACCGCACCCACCCGCGCGTGCCCGCCGCCGCCGTAGCGTTCGCAGATTGCCGCCAGGTTGGCCAGCTCCGCCACCGGCACCTTGGTCCACGGATTCGTCCCCACCGCGACCTTGGTGCGAAAACTCGACCGGCTCAGCCCCACGTTATAAGTCGCCGCCGGGTGCAGGTAGTACGGGATGAACTTGTTGTAGCCCTCGGTCAGCTTGTCCGTGATGTCGAACGTCACCACGCCGCGCTCCAGCTTGGTGCGTTCGCGCAGCAGTTCGATGCCGGCAATATGCCGCTCCAGCAGCGGCCCCAACTCCGCCTGGATGAACGGCTGGTCCAGCACCTCCTGCAAACTCATCTCGGTCAGCAGCGGAATCACCCGCGGCACAAAGCCTTCGCCGGAGCTCTCGATCGCCATGGTCAGCTTCATCGCGGGCGCGGCCATTCCGACCGCAGCCTCCGCGCTCTCGTAGCGCGCGCCGTCGACGATGTCCGCCCAGCGGATCAGCTCAGCCAGCGGCGCGGTGTCGAAGCCGAACCTGTCCCGCGCCACATCCGCGATCAGGCTGGTGCAGGAGACATATCCGGGGTCGTAAAACTTGCCGCCATACACCTCCGGCCCGGGCGAGTCGGCTAGCTTTTGCCAGGCCAGAAAATCCTGCTGGTCCGCGGGCGTCAGGAACGCGCTCTGATGATGATCGAACCACCAGGTCACCTTGGGCGAGGCCGAGTACTTGAAGTCCACGATCGCATTCTCGCCCTCGATAAACGCCGCTTCGTCGAACAGCGCCCCCGCGCGATGCATCAGCCCGTAGTAGGAGAACTCCTGCGCCGTCCCGATGCATTCCCGGTGAAACCGCGTAAACACCGACGCCGAGCACGCGCCGTCGAAGCAATGATCATGATAAAACACCCGGCAATTCAAGCAGCAAACCTCCGTTCCAGCATTCGTCTTCGCAGCCGGTAGCGCACTCACGCACAAAGCCCGGCGACTCGCGTACGAAACTCTAAGCATTGATGCCCTGCGCCCGCATGTCAAGCCGTCTGGCCAGCAGAGGTCGAACAACCTCGCGGCCAGCAGCGTATAGACTTGCAAGTCAGAGAGGTCGCGCTTGCCCGAGCCGCTCCAGCCGCAAACCTACGAGCCGCAACCACCGCAGCCAACAGACATCGCCGCGCCGGTCCCGCCTGCGCCGCCACACTTCACCGTCCGCGACATCTTTGTTGGTGCAGACGGCATCCGCGCCGGCTGGAGTCTGCTGCTCTTTGCCGTCCTCTTTTTTGTGCTGCTCGTCGTCTCCGGCTTCCTGCTCGGCCGGGTCCATGACCGCCGCAGTGGCGCCCGCAGCACGTCTCAGTCCCAGCCGCAGCCGGCGCCACCGCCCAGCGCGCCCATGTCGGCGCGGGTGGTCTACGCAGATGAAGGCGTCCCTTTGCTTTGCGTCGCCCTCGCCACCTGGCTGATGGCGAAGATCGAGCGCCGCCCGGTCCTGGCGTACGGCTTCCTCCCTGCGCGCGCGCTGCGCAACTTCGCCACCGGGCTCGCCTGGGGAATTGCTCTGCTCTCGCTGCTGGTCCTTATGCTCCGTGCCGCCGGACTGCTGGTCTTCGACGCGCGTCTGCTCTTCGGCGGCAGCATTCTTCACTACGGAATCATCTGGCTCGCAGGCTTCCTGCTCGTCGCTCTGTCAGAGGAAAGTCTGACCCGCGGCTACCTGCAATTCACGCTGACCCGCGGCCTCAGCGGAACCTATCGCTTGCTCTTCGGCGCGGACCACGCCAATCGAGCGGGCTTCTGGATCGCCGCACTCATCCTCTCATTCGCCTTCGGGATCGGCCACCGGCCCAACCCTGGCGAGTCTCCACTCGGGCTGCTTTCCGCTGGCCTCGCCGGGTTCCTCTTCTGCTTCAGCCTGTGGCACACAGGCTCACTCTGGTGGGCCATTGGCTTCCACGCATCGTGGGACTGGGCGCAATCGTTTCTGTATGGCGTCCCCGACAGTGGATTGATGGCCCAGGGCCATCTTTACGCCACTCATCCGGCCGGAAGACCCTACCTCTCCGGCGGTCTCACCGGCCCCGAGGGCAGCCTCTTGTTGCTGCCGGTCATATTGGCTGGCGCGGCTGCGATCGTCCTTACCCTGCCCCGCACCCATTCCGGCTACGAGGCTGCAAACGCGCCTCCGCCGTCGCTGCATTAGACTTGCGGTAAGCCATGAGCCGCCGACTGAGAATCGTCTGCCTGATCGTCGCGCTGCTGCTTGTCCTGGCCGCCGCAGCCTTCTTCTTTGAGCGTTACCAGGCAGGCAAGGAGATGCACGAGAATCTGCCGCAGCTCGACGGATCGCTCACAGTCGATGGCCTTCGCGCGCCCGTAACGGTGGAGCGTGACGCCCACGGCGTTCCCCACATCCGCGCGAGCTCGCTCGACGACCTCGTCTTCGCCCAGGGCTTGGTCACCGCGCAGGACCGCCTGTGGCAGATGGACCTGTTGCGCCGTCACGCCGCAGGTGAACTGGCAGCCATCCTCGGCAGCAGCATGCTGCAGCACGACCGCCTGCAGCGCACGCTTCAACTCCGCACCGTCGCCGACGCCGCCGCCGCCGCCCTGCCCGCCGACCAGAAACATTGGCTCGAGGTCTACGCGCGCGGCGTCAACGCCTCGATCGCCGCCCAGCACGACCGCCTTCCCATCGAGTTCCGCCTGTTGCGCTACCAGCCTGCTCCGTGGACTCCGCGCGACACGCTGCTGGTCGAGTTGGCCATGTTCCAGGACCTCACCACCGGCTTCCCGGCGAAGCTCGGACGCGAGGCTCTCGCCGCACATCTCTCGCCCCAGTTGATCGCCGATCTCTACCCAACCGGCTCCTGGCGCGACCATCCACCGGGCCAGCCAGTTCCCGATGTCACCGCACCTCAGCCGGAGATCAAGGACGTCCCTCCCGACGAGTCGCAGTCGAAGCTGCGCAGACCGGCGGAGCGCACCACCTCCGGAGACGATCTGCTGGCGCTGGAGCAGAACCTCGCCCTCTTCCATACGCCCTGCGACTCCTGCGTCGCCGGCTCCAACGGATGGGCCGTCTCCGGCTCGCGCACGGCCTCGGGGAAGCCGATCCTCTCCAACGACATGCACCTTTCGCTCTCGGCCCCCGGGATGTGGTACGAAGCCGATCTCGAAGCCACCGACCAAGCCTCGCTCGCCGAGTTTCATGCCGCCGGCGTCACCCTGCCGGGCGCGCCCTTCGTCATCGCCGGGCATAACGCGCATGTGGCCTGGGGCTTCACCAACCTCGGCGCGGACGTGCAGGACCTCTACATCGAGCACACTCGCGCCACTCCCTCCGGAACGCAATACCAGACCGCCGGCAGCCAGTGGCTCCCGCTCCAATACCACACCGAGGTCATCCAAGTTCGCGGCAGCGCCAACGTCGTCCTCGATGTGCCGCTCACCCACCACGGCAACGTCGATACGCCCATCATCTCCAGCGTCCTTCCCGGCGAGAAGCGCTCGCTGAGCCTGCGCTGGGTTATCTACGACCCCGCCGGCGTGACCGATCCCTTCTTGGCCGTCGACTCGGCCAGCGACTGGGCCACGATGCTCAGCGCCTTCGCCGCCTGGGGAGGCCCCGCACAAAACTTGATGTACGCCGACGATCAGGGCCATATCGGGTACCACGCCGTCGGCCGCATCCCGGTGCGCGGAGACGCCAACAACCCCAGCCCGCTCTCGCCCGTTCCCTCCGACGCCACCGCGCCCGACGCAGCCGCGCACGAGTGGGCCGGCTACATCGCCTTCGACCAGCTTCCTCAGGCGTTCGATCCCTCCGACGGCGTGCTCGCCACCGCCAACGGCCGCGTCACTCCCGACGGTTACCGCTATCCCATCACACTCGATTGGATGGCGCCCTACCGCACCGAGCGCATCTACAAGGTCCTCGAACCGAAGGCACAACTCACTCCGGCAGACATGCTCGCACTCCAGAACGACGTCTTCTCCGAGCTCGACCAGGTACTCGCGCAACGCTACGCCTACGCCATTGACCACGCGACCGGCCCGCTCAAGGATGACAAGCAGCTGCATCAGGCCGCCGACCTGCTGCGTTCCTGGGATGGACGTGTCGACGCCAATTCCGCCGCGCCCGCCATCGTCAATGCCGCCCGTGATGCTTTCTGGTCAATGCTCCTGGTTCCCAAACTCGTCCCCCAGATCGCCCCTCAAGTCGCGCAGGACGCAGACCTCACCAAACTCCATCTGTCCCCGGAAACCGCCGAGATCGGCAACCTTTGGAAGACTTACACGTGGGGCGAACGCGGCAGCGTCGAGGAGCAACTCGTTACCGACACTCCCGCCCGCTGGCTACCCTCCACCTATGCCAACTGGAACGACTTCCTCGCCGCCGTGATCCTGCGCGGTCTGCGCGACGCCCACGCCCCGGCGGACCTCAGCACCTGGCAGTGGGGCAAGGCTTCTCCGCTGGACATAGAGCACCCGCTCTTCTCCCGCTTCCCGCTCCAACTCCTGACCACCCTGCCCACCGGCACGGGCCCTCAGCCGCATAGCGGTGACGGTACCACCGTCAAACAGACCCAGCCTGCCTTCGGCCCCTCCGAGCGCTTCACCGCCGATCTCAACAATCCGGACCACACCACCCTGAACCTCGTCCTCGGCCAGTCCGGCGACCCTGCCAGCCCCTGGTACATGGACCAGTTCCAGGACTGGCTGCGCGGCCGCACCTACCTGCTGCCATTCACCCCGGGCGCCACGCAGCCCGCCGTCACACACACGCTGACGCTCAACCCGCGATGACGCCCGAGTGAGCCCCGTCCGACCGCCGCTGTCTCGGCACCAGCGCCGCAAACTTCCCGGTCTCCGCCGAATACGCCAACAACTCGCCCGCATCGAGGTCGAAGTACCACCCATGCAGCGCCACCGTGCCCGCCGCCACTCGCTCCCGTATCCACGGAAACGACAGCAGATTCTCCAGAGACAATGCGATCGAAGCTTGTCCGCATGCCCTTGCCTGCACTGCCTGCGGCTCGTCCGCGAGTTCGCGCAACACGCGCTCCCGCGCTTCCCGCGCGATGTTCACCCACGTGCCGATGAATTCGTAATTGTTCGCGATCGTGCCCTCGCCGTCCATCAACGCGCGGATGCCACCGCAGCCCGAGTGGCCGAGGATTATGATCTGCTCGACATTCAGGCTCTTCACCGCGAATTCGATGTCCGCGCGAATGCCGGGCATCTCCGCGCCATTGCGATACGGGGGCACCAGGTTGGCGACGTTGCGCACCACGAAAATGTCGCCCGGACCAGCACCCATCAGCATGCCCGGATCGGCGCGCGAGTCGCAACACGAGATCACCAGGGCGCGCGGGTTCTGCCCTTGGCGAAGCCGGACAAACAGGCTTTCGTCGCCGGAAAAATACTTCTCCTGGAACCGCGCGAATCCCTCCAGAAAAGTCGCAATATCCGCCAAATCTGCTCTCCTGAACGGCCGCAAAGCCGCCTCCACTAGCATCGCACGAATAGGCCGGAACAGCGTCGGCCTGCTCGCACCCGACTCTGCCCCATGTCGTTTATCATCGAACCTGATGGATTCCCCGGTACGATCCCTGCTCGCTTCTGGCGTCACGCTCACCGACGCTGCCCTCGAACGGCTCCTGCCCTCGCCGGAGACGTTGCCCCACTCCATCCACCGTGCCATGCGCCACAGCGTCTTCGCCGGCGGCAAGCGCCTGCGCCCCATTCTTTGCATGGAAGCCGCGCGCATGGTCGCGGGAGACGGCGAACTGCCCGCCGGCGTTGTTGATCTTGGGGCTGCGCTGGAGATGCTCCACACCTACTCGCTCATCCACGACGACCTGCCCGCGCTCGACAACGACGACCTGCGCCGCGGCCATCCCACCTGCCATATCGCTTTCGGCGAAGCCATCGCCATCCTCGCCGGCGACGCACTGCAGACGCTCGCCTTTCAGACCATCTCCCAACTTTCCGCGCCTGCTGCCACCGTGGTTGCGATCCTGCGTGAGGTTTCGACTGCCGTTGGCACCGGCGTCGGCCGCTTCGGCGACATCGACACCGGAATCGCCCCAGGCATGATCGGCGGCCAAGTCGTTGACATCGAATCTGAAGGTGTAGCCCCCACCGCCGACCTCGTCGAAACCATCCACCGCGCCAAGACCGGCGCCCTCATCACCACCGCCATCGTCTCCGGAGCTTGGTACGGCTCATCCCAACGTGCCTTGCCCGAAGGCGCGCTCGCCCGCATCCGCACCTTTGGCCAGAAAGCCGGCCTCGCCTTCCAGATCGTCGACGACGTCCTCGACATGACGCAATCCTCAGAAGAGTTGGGCAAGACCGCCGGCAAGGACACAGCCAGCGTCAAGGCCACGTGGCCCGCGGTTTTCGGGATCGAGCGGTCGCGCGCCGACGCCGACCAACTCATCGCCGACGCCTTCGCCGCGCTCGAGCCCTTCGGGCCCGCCGCCGATTCGCTCAAATCCCTCGCTCAATACCTCGTCGACCGCACCCACTAACCGGCGACCTCCGTGAATCTAAAAGCCGTCAGAAGTTGTAATATCTGCTATGGCTTCCGGAAATACTGCGACCTTTGAGCCTGAGAGCGCCGTCGCGACGGACCACAAACACCGCGACCTGGTGCAGCTTTGCGTCGGCTACGTGCTCATTCTCATCGTCATCTGGACACCGCGCCCATGGCAGCAAAGGACCTACTTCGTCGCCGCGATTTTTGTCATTGCGGCCACATGGCTCAACTTTCCCGGCTGGAGCGCTATGGGCCTGGGCTTCGCCAATCTCGCGCGCTCCATCTGGATTGTGGGCGCTGCCCTGCTGGCATCCGCGCTCTCCGTGCTGGTTGCCCGTCTTGTCCACACGTTGCACGCGCCCAACGGCCCCCTACAGTTTATTGAGCGCTATGCGGGCTACATTGTTTTTGCGGTTGTGCAGCAGGCCTTGCTGCAGGACTTCTTCCTCCCGCGTTTGCTGCGGCTCATGCGCAGCCCGCGGCCGGCGGTTCTTGCGGCGGCGATTATCTTCTCGCTCGCCCATCTGCCCAACCCAATTCTGGTCGTGGCAACATTTGCCTGGGGCCTCGCGGCCTGCCTGCTCTTCCTCCGCTACCGCAACCTATACCCGCTGGCCGTGGCGCACGCCATCCTCGGCATCACCATTGCGATGGCGATTCCGGGCCCGGTCATCCGCAACATGCGAGTCGGTCTCGGCTATCTCACTTACAGCTCTCATCACATCCATCACCGCAACCACTGAGACCACACCGTGTCCACGCATGCGTGGGTAATCGCCGATGCGCCCACCCTGCGGTCGCGCCGCCACGCCCGACCGTAGAAGATGCCTGCCAGCGCCGCCAGCACCACGTATCGCCAGTTGAAGTGCACGGCGCGCTTGTTGAAATGCGACAAGCCAAACAGCACTGCCGTCACCAGCAGCGCAGGCGTGCGTCCGAACCGGCGCTCCACCAGACTCTGCATCCATCCCCGGAAGAACAGCTCCTCTGGAATCGCAATGAGCGCAAAGGTGAAGAAGAATGCGGCCGCAAACGACAACGGGTGCGGCCAAACCGCGTGCGCGTGCAAGAATCCCATCCCGAGGCCCAGAGCAATCGCAATGGGCGCGTACCACCCGAACTCGCGTAGCCCAGTGGTCAGGTCGCGCACGCGCAGTCTTAGATCGAACCCGACGCCCTCGATTTGGCGCACCAGCAGGAACCCATAAATCCCCGCGTCGAGCAGCAGTATTTTGTTGAAAACCGCAAAGTGCGCAGGCCATGCAGGCTCAAGCCATCGTAAATCTACCGCGAGGCCCAGCGCCGCCAGCACCAGGAAGTCCCGCCAGTTGCCGCGTTGCGCGCGATCGGCCTGCGCAGCCTGCCACAGCAGCCCGGCGATCGCAACCGGAAGCAGAGCGTACAGCGCGAACCAGTCCCAGCGGAACATTCCCCGCGAAGACGCGACCAGTACATACGGTACGCATAGAACGGCCGGGCATAGAAGCCTCACCGACAAGGTCAATCGCTGCACCCAGGCCGCTAGCATTTTTGAGGCGAACGCCGCCGCCACCAGCGGAATCAGGGTCAGCAACGCTGCAGCGACAATTGCCGGACCAATCGAAAATCCGAGGCCGCCCGAAGAATACATGCCTCTAAAGTATCAACCCATCCAGCGTCGCGCTCCACGTTGCTTTGCCGGGATCAATCCGCCAGCGATGCCAGCGCGCGTTCCAGCCGCACTCCGCGCGAAGCTTTCAGCAGCACAGCATCTCCGGGCCGCAGGTTCGCCTGCAGCCAGGCGCCGGCCTCCTCCGGCGTTGCCACAAAGTGGGCTTCCGTCCCACCCTGCGCCGCCTCCTCCACCATTGCCGCCGCCAGCCCACGCACACCCACGACGATATCCACGCCGCGCGCTGCCATGTGCCGCCCACACTCCCGGTGCAGCGCCTCGCCCTCAGCCCCCAGTTCCAGCATCTCGCCGGCCACCACAATGTGCCTGCCCCGGCTGGCCGGCATCGCCAGCAACGCGTCGACCATCGCGTCCAGTGCGCGCGGGTTTGAATTGTAACTATCGTTGATTACCGTCGCGCCGCGCCACACCACAATCTCTCCGCGCTTATCGCCCGAGCGCAGTTTCCCCAACGCCTCCGCACACTCCGCAAGCGACATGCCGCTGCGCAAACCCACCGCAATCGCCGCCAGCGCGTTGTGCACGTTGTGCCGACCCAGCATGTGCAGTTGCACGCTGGCGCGCTCACCTTGCGCAGTTACCGTAAAAACCACCCCCTCCGCACCCAGTTCGGCAATCTGTACCGCGCGAACTTCCGCGCACTCGCCCGTACCATAGAAAACCGCATGATCGCCCAGGCCATTGCCAAACTTCGCGACCCGTTCATCGTCGCAGTTGAGCACCGCAATCCCATCCGGCGGCAGCGCCTGAATTAGCTCATACTTCGCGCGTGCAATACCCTCGATGCCATCGGCGAAGTACTCCAGATGCACCGGCGCCACGTTAGACACGACCGCCCAATTCGGCTCGGCCACGCGCGCCAACTCAGCGATCTCGCCCGCGTGGTTCATCCCCATCTCAATTACCGCGACCTCGTGCTCGGCTTCGAGCCGCAGCAGTTGCAGCGGCATCCCAAAAGCATTGTTGAGATTGCCCTGCGACTTCATCACCCGGTAGCGCGCGCCCAGCACCTGAGCCACCGCTTCTTTGGTCGTAGTCTTGCCCGCCGAGCCGGTAATCGCGACAACGCGCTTTCCCCATTTTCGCCGCACCGCGCGCGCCAACTGCTGCAAGGCGATCAAAACACCGTCGCCGTCGTGATCCGGAACGCGCAGCAGCCGTTTCGCATGAACTCCCGCCGGCTCCAGCCAGCGCATGCTCACCACCGCGGCCACCGCGCCATTGGCAAGCGCGGCTTCCACATAATCGTGCCCATCCAGCCGCTCGCCGCGCACCGCGAAGAAAAGCTCGCCCGCCGCGATCGTGCGCGAGTCAATCGAGTAGCCCAACGCCTCCGTATCGTCAGGGAAGTCGCCCTCGGCGCGGATCCAATCGGCCACCTGGCCCAGCGTCAGCTTCACCGGTCAGCCCTACCTCTCTCCGAGGCGATTCTCGCCCGAATGCTGCGGAGTATGGGTAGCAACGCCTCCGCAGCAACCTCCGTGTCGTCAAAAGCTACTGCATGGTCCCCGAATATCTGCACTTTTTCATGTCCTTTGCCAGCTATGAGAACGATGTCGCCGGGTTGTGCCAGAGAGATTGCGTGGCGTATTGCCCCCGAACGATCTGGCTCTACTACACACTCAACGGCAGTTTCTCTGATGCCAACCAAGATCTCTTCGATAATTGAGTTGGGATCTTCAGATCTCGGGTTGTCGCTAGTGAGGAATACCAAGTCGCTTCCTTGACCCGCGACTCGGCCCATTTTCTTGCGTTTCGTGCGGTCGCGGTCGCCTCCACAACCAAAGACTGTAATGACACGGCCTTGACCCACCAAATCACGGCCTAACGCAATCAGATTTCGCAATGCGTCATCCGTGTGCGCGTAATCGACGACCACGGCAAAGCCCACGCCAAAAGAGCCATTGACCACTTGGAACCGACCCGGTACCTCGTTCAAATAGTGCGTAGCTTCGACAACTTCCTGCATCGACAACCCTCGTGCCAAAGCTGCGCACGAAGCAGCCATAAGGTTGTACACATTGACTTTCCCGGTTAGCGAATACTCCATGGAAAAGGTTCCCGTAGGTGTTCTCCAATCGAAAGATGTCCGGCCCGCGACCAGCGAAACGTTTTCAGCACGGAATTGCCCGGCGTCAATCCCGTAGCTCATGATTCTGGTGGGATCGAAAGAGCGGATAAGATTCCGCCCTGTCTGATCGTCCGCATTGATCACAGCCACGCGCGGCGGCACAGCACCCACACCCTCAAACAACCTTGCCTTCGCCGCCGCATACCTCTCCATTGTCCCGTGATAATCCAGATGGTCCTGCGTCAGATTCGTGAAGATCGCCACATCCACCGGAATCCCCCACACCCGTTCCTGCTCCAGCGCATGCGAGCTCATCTCCATCACCGCTTCGGTCGCTCCCGCAGCCACGCCATCCGCGAAGATCTTCAGCACATCCGAAGCCTCGGGCGTGGTATGCGGCGAGTCGCGCACCTCATCGCCCACACGCGTCTCAATCGTCCCAATCAGCACGCACTTGCGTCCCACGCTGCGCAGCATCTGCTCCAGCAGATACGCTGTGGTCGTCTTGCCATTCGTCCCCGTCACCGCGCTCACCGCGAGCTTCCGTTCCGGATGCCCCAGCACTGCAGCGCTCAGCTCCGCCAGCGCGCGCCGCCCATGCCGCACGCATGCCGCGGGCATCTCAGGATGCTCCCGCCGCAGCTTCGCATACGCCTCCTGGGAGTCGCTCACAATTGCCACCGCGCCCTGCGCAATGGCCGCATCGATATACCGGTTGCCGTCAGTCGTGCCGCCGCGCATGGCCACAAAAGCCGCTCCAGGCCGAACCCGCCGCGAGTTATATTCGACGCCGCCAACCTCGACGCTCGCCCCCGCGCGCTCGATCACCGACACTTCTTTCAGCGCGTCAATCCAATTCATTGATTTGATTCTATGTCCGCACGCCGATCGAGTCGCTGTCTAGCGCGCGAAGCGCACCACCACTTCAGTGCCCAGCGGAACCAGGGTGCCTGCCGCCGGCGCCTGTTCGCGCGCAATGCCGCTGCCTACCGGCTCCACGCGCAGGCCCAGGCCCGCCGCCGTCTCCACCACCCGGCGCAGCGCGTCACCTGCAAACGATGGCACAGCCACGCGCTGCCCGGCATCCACTACCACCGAGCCGTTCGCACGGGACTGGACCTGCGGCACAATGTCAGGCGTGCCGATCGAAGCGGCTTCGGTGCCCGGCATCTCCGAGCTTGTTCCGCCACTCTCCTTGAACGCGGCTACTACCTTCGCTGGCAGCAGGCCAAGAATGCGCGAGGTCTTGCTGGCCGTGGGCGCCTCTTGCGGGGCTGCCATCGCACTTGTTGTGTCGGCCGAGGCATTTGCGAGCTTTGCGTTTGGATTGGACGCAGTGCGCAGCGGGTCGTCCGCGGGCAGGTTGTTGATCTCGTCGAACATCGTGCTCAAGTCAGCCGCATTCTTGCCTGGATCGTCGTCGGGCATGGTCTCTGGAGTCGCCGCGGCGCGCAGTTCCTTCGGCGTCTTCAGCGGCTGGTCGTGCGGCACTCCGAGGTACTCGAGCACCTGCTGGGCAACGACCTGGAAGACCGGCGCAGACGTTTCCGCGCCATATCCGCTTCCCACCGTCGGCGTGTCGATCACCACCGCGACCGAGATCGCAGGAGAGCTGACCGGCGCGAAGCCCGCGAAGCTCGCCACCAGCTTGGTATGCGAGTAGGTATGTGTCACCGGATCGACCTTCTCGGCCGTCCCCGTCTTGCCGCCGGCGCTATAGCCGTTCAACTGCGCCGCCCTGCCGGTGCCTTCCACCACCACTCCTTCCATGATCGATCGCATCTGAGCGGCGGTAAGCTCCTTGATGACGCGATGCGCACCCTCGGGAAGCGTTGCGGGAAGCTGATTTTCCGGTCGGAACGCCGCAGGCTTCAGCCGGGGATCTCCCTTCAAATCGTCGGTGGATTGCAACAGCACATGCGGCGGCATGTACACGCCACCATTGGCGATCGTGCTCACCATGGTCACCAGCTGGATTGGCGTCACCCCGATCTCCTGCCCGATGGCCATCGACAGGATGCTGGTCGAGCCCCACTTTCGAGGGGCGGCCAGAAGCCCTCGGGTCTCGCTGGGGAGTTCAATGCCGGAGCGTTCGCCAAATCCAAACGACTTCATGTACTTGTAAAATGTGTCGGGCCCCATTTTCAGGGCCATCTTTGCTGCGCCAACGTCGCTGGAGTGTTCCAGCGCGTACTTTACCGTGACCACTCCGAAGTGGTCAGCTTTGTCGTCGTGCAGCGTCCGTCCGAACATGGTCATCGAGCCGCCCTGGCAGTCCACCATATCGGTAGGTTCGACGCCCGCACCGTCGATTGCCGACGCGTACGTGACCAGCTTGAAGGTCGAGCCCGGCTCGTATATGTCGCTTACGGCGAGATTTGTCAGTGAGCCCGGTTCCATGTGCCTGGAGTCGTTTGGATTGAAGCGGGGCGAGATCGCCAGCGCCAGAATCTGCCCCGTATGCGGGTCCTGCACCACCACCGTGCCATGCAGCGCCTTCATCTTGGCCATCTGTGCGTCCAGCGCGCGCTCGGCCATGTACTGGATGTTTGCGTCCACGGTGAGCACCAGGTTCTCGCCCGGCATTGGTTCGTTCTCCACGCTATCCATCACATGCCGCTTGGCATCCACGGACACCAGCATGTTCCCTGGAGTTCCATGCAGGTCGTCATCAAACTGGCTCTCCAGGCCGCCCAGACCCGTATCCTCCGTGCCCACGTACCCAAGTACCTGCGCGGCCAGGTCACTATTGGGATAGAACCGCTTGAACTCCTTGTAGAAGTAAACGCCCTTCAGGTTCAGCTCCCGCACACGGTCGGCAATCGCCGGGTCCACCCGCCGCGCCACCCACGCAAAATGTTTCGAGTCGTTGAAGCGGGCCAGCATCAATGGCTCAGAGGTAAAGCTATCGGTGGGGTCGGTATGCACGATCTTGGCCAGCATTTCGGCCGTGGTTGCGCGGTTCTCGCCCAACTCCGTTGGATCCACGTATACCGAATCCATCTTGACCGTCATCGCCAGTTCGCGCAGGTTGCGGTCGTATAGAATCCCCCGCTGCGGCGCCACCGTCACCGTGCTGTGCTGCTGGCGTTCCGCCTTCTCCACCCACTCCGAGTGGCGGATCACCTGCAGCCACACCAGCCGGCCGCCAATCACCACCACCCAGGTGCAGAAAAAAATCGCCACCCACGCAAAACGCAGCCGGCGTATCGGTGCGGTCAATGAACTACGTTGGGCCTGGCGCGAAGCTTTGTTCATGAAGAAGTTCCCAGTTGTGAGTTCTCAGTTCTCAGTTGATCGGCAGCCTCTGATAACTGAGAACTGGCAACTCACAACTTAGTTGACCGGCAGCGAGGGCGTGGACGCCTGCGCCAGCACCGGAACATTGGAGCCGGATCCATCGGGGCGAATCATCTGGCCGGGCTGGGGCGCGCCGAGCCCGAGCTGCTGCGCGATCTGGTCGATGCGGCCGGGATCGCTCAATTGCGCCTCGGCCAGACGCAGTTGCCGATTCTGCTCGCGCATCTGCTCCACCTGCTGCTTTTGGGTCTCGATCTGGTAGCCAACCTCGATGGCCGAAAAATGCTGCCACACATAGACCATCACCAGCACAAACAGAAGGCCCATGGTCGCGGCAAAGGTGCGCATCTCGCGCCTGCGTTCGGGGTCGTCGGCCTTCACAATGCGGCTGTTGTCGATGTGCTTGGCGAAGAAAACCTCCGGGGTCGGTCCCCGGCGAGCGCGCTTCTGCAGCTCGAACAGTTCTCGATTGCGCAGCGCACGAGCCTGCGCCGGGTTGCTTATGCTGCCCGCCGCCGTCCCCGATCCCATTCCGAAGATCGATCCCTGTCCCGACATCGGTATCGTCGCCATCGCCCCTCCTTACCGCTTTCCGCCTCTGAACCTGCCCGCCGTTCCCTGGTCCCTGTTCCCTGGTCCCTGCTTCTCCGCCGCCCGCAGCTTCGCGCTTCTCGATCGCGGGTTTCGCATCTGCTCTTGCTCCGCGGCGATCACCGGCTTCTTGGTCAACACCTCAAAAATCCCTACCCGCCCGGCCTCGCGGAACGCATCCTTCACCAGCCGGTCCTCCAGGGAGTGGAAGCTGATCAGCACCAGCCTTCCGCCCGGCTTCAGCAGAGATGGCGCGCTTTCCAGCAGCGACCGGATCTCTCCCAACTCATCATTCACTCGAATTCGAAGCGCTTGAAAGGTCCGTGTCGCGGGATGAATCTTGTCGCCTTTCATTGAAGGGGCCGCGGCCGATACGATTCCAGCCAACTCCGCTGTCGTCCGTATCGGCCGGGCCCTCACAATGGCTCTGGCGATTCTCCGCGACCTCCTTTCCTCTCCGAATTCGTAAATCAGGTCGGCGAGTTCGTTTTCGTCTTCCTGATTTACCACTTGCTCGGCCGTCTCCCCCGTGCGAGTATCCATCCGCATATCAAGGGGTCCTTCCGACCGAAAACTGAATCCTCTGTGCGCCTCGTCCAACTGCAGGCTGCTCACTCCAAAGTCCGCCAGCAACCCGTCTAGGCTCGCCGGCTCAATCGCTTCTGCCGCCTCGGAAAACGCCCGCGGCTCGAAGACCACCTCCGGCATCTCGCTGCCAAGCTCGGCCCTGACCTCGACCAGCCGGGCCTTCGCCAGCTCCATCGCCTCCGGGTCGCGGTCGAAGCAGATCAGCCTGCCCTGCGCGCCCAGCCGCTTCGCGATCTCAGCGGAATGCCCGCCCAACCCGACCGTCGCATCCGCAATCACGCCGCCGGGTCGCACATTGAGGTACTCCAAAACTTCGTCTAAAAGAACCGGCACATGTTGCGGTTTATTCATTTCCCGCCTCTGTGCTGCCCCTGGGGGCCCTCAATTCATCTCACCTGGCAAACCACGCCAGCACCATCCAGGCCCGTAATGCCAACTCGCGCGCAATCGCAAACAACATTGCGTCACCCTTTCAGCGCCTTCGTCTTCTCCGCCAGGATGGTCTGCTTGTCGCGCGTCATCTCAACCTTTCCGCCGGCCCCCTTGTTCTCTGCCTGGAACCGTTCCTTGCTGGTTACATCGAGGTACGTCAGCATTCCCAACACATTCACATCGCTAGTCAGTCCCGCCTCCTGCCGCAACACTTGAGGCAGCAGCAGCCTGCCCTGCGAGTCCAGCTCCGTCACCTGTCCGTAGTAGCTGGTCACTTTCTGGAACAACTCGCGCGACTCATCCGTTGGCTCCAATTGCACGATCTTCGCTTCGATCGCCTCCCACTCCTTCATCGGATACAACCTGGCCGACTCGCCATCCATGCTCGTGATGTAGAACAGCGGCCCATACACCTCATCCACCCGGCGCTTGAACTCGACCGGCAGTTTTAGCCGGAACTTCTCGTCCACCCGCGTCTGGTGATTGCCTCGGAACATTCCAACCTCAGGGGCAGGAACCACACTTGCCAGCCCAAAAACCTCATTCGCGGGAGTAAAGTTGCCTCAGATGACTGATTCAATCCTCTTTACTCCACCGTATACCACTTTGTTCCACTTCGACATCCTGACCCAGGGAATCAGGGTTGGCAAGCCCTAAATTGGGAAGCCGGCGAAGTTTTCTGAGGACGAATGTGGAAAACTCTGCAGGAAGTGGTACCTAGCTAGATTACCCCTATATATAGTGTTTTGTCGGATGGTTCGGGGTCGAAGTCGACCTTGCCGCAGCCGGAAAGTTCTGATAGGCGAAATAAAAGCGAAAACAGCCCGCCCCAGCCGCGCCACTCAAGCCACAGTGGCCTGCCCCGCAGTCCGGTTGCGCCGCAGCCACCAAACCAGGTACGCGAGTACCATCAGATTCGTCACCAACAAGCCGACTCGCAGCCAGTCGAGGCGCCGGATGATCTCGTAGACTTCCCACGGTAGAAATGCCGTGGTCACACCGACTGTGAGGTACTCGGCCCACACCTTTTCCAGCACCAGCCCGACGCCTTCTGTCACCCTAAGCCCGGCATAGAAGAACGTAGCCACGCCAATCTGCTTCAGCCGGTGGGACGTAATGTCGTCCAGATGGTCCAGTACCCACGCAACCACTCGGCGATCGGGGTCGAAGCGCAACCGCTCCGCGAGCCGCGTAGCCGCGTCTCCCAGGTCGCGATGAATGAAGTGGATCGCACCCACGCCCACGAGAAAAAAGAAGACCGCTTCGACCAGCTTCAACAGGCCTATCATCAGCAAGCCGCTGTCATGGTGCTTGGCAATGTGACCGTGCTTCACGCCGGCCTTCTGCCGCCGCGCCGTGCCAGGCTCTTCCATCTTGACTTCACTTCCCATAGCTCTTGCTCACGACTCCTGATCCAGATGAGCTCTCTTAAGTTGACGAGGGTGGCGAGCGATTGTCAATGCACCATTCGGCGTCATCCATGTCATCGACTCCGTTCTGATGCCAAGCTAGAGCTTCCTCCCAGGTCTGCCCAGAAAGGCGTCTCATCTTGAGGCGCCTTGTTCTTCCTTTAGCGCCTACGGATTCAAGCTTCCGATCTTGGCCTCAATCGCCGGAGCGGACTTCAACTCCTGGGCCCGCTTCTCGACCGCTCGCATGACCCGCAGAAGGTTTCCGCCGTAGATCTTCTTGATGTCCGCGGCGCTATATCCCTTCTCCAGCAGCGCGCGCGTGAGCGCGGGAAACTTGTCGTAGCTGCCCAGGTCCGAGGGAACGCAGCCAACTCCGTCAAAGTCGGTTCCTATGCCAACGTGGTCGATGCCGCCGATCCTGACCGCGTGGTCAATCTGCGCGACCACATCCTGGAGCGTGGGCGGCGGAAGGGCTGCCGCCATCTCTGCGAACAGCGCCTTGCTCGCGGCATCGCGGACGGCGATGTCGGTGCTCTTCAGAGCTTCAGCGTACTTGGGGCGAAGTTTGGCCATAAGCGGACCGGACGCGTCGTCGTAACGTTGCGACAAGTAGCTGCAGTCGAAGTTAATCTGCATGGTCCCACCATTCTTCGCGATGGCGCGGATCATGTCATCGGTCATGTTGCGCGTGTTCGAGGAGATCGCGCGGCACGAGGAGTGCGACGCGATGATCGGCGCCGTGCTGGTGGCGATGGTAGCGTAAAACGTGGCGTCGGCGGTATGGGAGATGTCGACCATCATCCCGAGGCGGTTCATCTCCAGCACCACCTGCTTGCCGAAGGGCGTGAGCCCGTTGTGGTGAACGACCTTGGGATCGTCGATGTCGCCCTGCGAGTCGGCCCAGTTGTTGGTGTTGAAGTGAGTGAGCGTCATGTAGCGAATGCCCAGCGCGTAGTAGTCGCGCAGCAGGCGCAGGGAGTCCTCGATCGCGTGCCCGCCTTCGATACCCATCAGTGCCGCAATCTTGTGCTCCTTGTGTGCGCGCTCGATGTCCGCCGCCGTGGTTGCAAACACGAAGTCGCCTGGATGCGCGGCAACGATGTCGGTCTTCACCGTGTCGATCATCTGCAGGGTCCGGTTGGCGGAGTGATTACCGTTGACGTAGTCGGCGCTGACGTACACCGCAAAGAACTCCGCGCCCAGAAAGCCTTTCATGCGCGGGAGATCGGTCTGGCCGGAGGTGTTCGGGGTCGCGATGTCGTAACCGTCGACGGTCCTGGAGGGCACGTCGTCGTGCGTGTCGATCAGGATCGCGTCGCGCGTGATTCGGGCCACTTCGGCATCGGTCACCTTGTGAGGCGTCTGCGCAAAAGCTACGTTGGCGAGACAGAGGGCGGCTAGAGCGGCGATGGCAGCGAATCGAGGCATGAGTTCTCTCCCTGGTTTGCTTGGGCGGCCTATGCAGTCTAAAGCAAATTGGAATTCATTCCGCAGCGCGGCAGACTGCCACACCCTATCGCAGCGCCAGCCGCCGGCTCTCCATCGCCGCGAGGTACGGCCGCGCCTTCTCGAGCGCCGCCTCCGCGGTCAGCCCGTATTTCTCGCGCAAGGCCTCCACCTTGCCATGCTCGATGAACGAGTCCGGCCAGCCCACGCGCACCACCGGCACCGGCAGTTCCAACTCGCTCAGCGTCTCCAGCACCGCCGAGCCGAATCCACCCGCCAGCACATGGTCCTCCAGCGTGATCAGCAATCCGCAATTCCGCCCGTATTCGGCCACGCATGCGTGGTCGATCGGCTTGGCAAACCGCGGATTCACCACCGCGGCCGAGAGGCTCTCGCGTTCCAGCATCGCCGCCAGTCGCTTCGCCTCCGGCAGCATCGCGCCCAACCCAAAGATCGCTATGTCGTGGCCATCCTTCACCACCTCGGCCACGCCGATTGCCAGCTCCCGCGGCTGCTCCTTCACCTTCGCGCCCGGCCCCGTACCGCGCGGGTAGCGGATCGCAGACGGCCCATCGTGCAGCATCGCCGTGTACATCATGTCGGCCAACTCATCCTCGTCCTTCGGGACCATGTGGATGATGTTGGGCACGCCTCTCAGATAACTGATGTCGAACAGCCCGTGGTGCGTCGGCCCATCGTCGCCCGACAGGCTGCCGCGGTCCATGCAGAAGACCACCGGCAGGTTCTGCAGGCACACATCATGCACCACCTGGTCGAACGCGCGCTGCAGGAATGTTGAATAGATCGCGCAGAACGGCTTGAATCCCTTGGTCGCCATGCCCGCCGCGAAGATCACCGCGTGCTCCTCCGCAATCCCAACGTCGAAGTAGCGCTTGGGATGACGCGGCCGGAACAGGTCGAGCGCGGTGCCGTTCGGCATCGCCGCCGTAATCGCCACGATCTTGTCATTGCCGTCCGCCAGCTTCGCCAGCGTCTCGGCAAAGATCTCCGAATAGGTCTTCTGTCCGGTTGGCTTGGTCTCGCCCGTCTCCGGATCGTACGGCCCCAGCCCATGGAACTTCTTCTGCTTCTCCAGCGCCGGCTGGAAGCCGCGCCCCTTCTGCGTAATCGCGTGCAGCAAGACTGGCTTGTTCTGGAGCTTCAGAAACTTAAACGTTTCAATCAGCAGCGGCAGGTTGTGCCCATCCAGCGGTCCGTAGTAGCTCAGGCCGAACTCCTCGAACAACATGCCCGGCCCGATCAGTCCTTTGGCTGCCTCTTCCGCCTTGCGCGCCACGTGCCGGACCGCCTTACCGCCAAACCGCTCCAACAGTCCGGCCGCGCGATCGTGCAGTCCCGCGATCGTCGGATTGGTCACAATCTTGTGGAAGTACTCCGCAATCGCCCCCACGTTCTTGTCAATCGACCACGCATTGTCGTTCAGCACCACGATCAGCCGCCGGGTCTGCGCGGCAATGTTGTTCAGCGCCTCAAACGAGATGCCGTTGGTGAACGCCGCGTCCCCGCACAACGCCACAATGTGTTCCTTGCCGCCCGACATGTCCCGCGCCACGGCCATGCCCAGCGCTGCGCTCAGCGCCGTGCCTGCATGTCCCGCGCCGTAGCTGTCATGTTCGCTCTCCGTCCGCAGCATGAAGCCGTTCAATCCCCCCGGCTGCCGGATGGTCTCGAACCGGTCATTGCGGCCGGTCAGCATCTTGTGCACATACGCCTGGTGGCTCACGTCAAAGACAAAGCTGTCCCGCGGCGTGTCGAAGACGTAATGCATCGCCAGCGTCAGTTCCACCACGCCCAGGTTCGGGCCAATATGCCCGCCGGTCTTGGAAACGCCGAGGATCAGCCGCTCGCGAATCTCTTCGGCAAGCTGCGTTAGTTGCGGAATAGTCAGCCGCTTTACATCCGCCGGCGACTTGATCCCGGCCAGCAATTCTTCCATGCTCTCGCCTGTCTGGATTTCGTCGCTCCCATGCTCCTTCTGCGCACAGGGCCACATCCGTTGAGTATACCTGCCTGGGTGAAACCATATTCTCATTGTTGGACGCGTTGTTTCTGTTTGTTGGATGTGTTTGCGGCGCTCATTCTCTGCGCGAACCCAAATCCACCGCACACGTCCTCCATTTTCCGGAACTGAAGTACCATGTCGTTCCCCGAAAGTACCAGTGCCTCAAACAGATGCAAGCCCTACCATGGATCAGGTACGATGAACGGCACCTTGCCAAAAAGCGAAGTCACACGCGCGGATGCTCTGCGTCTCGAGGCCCTCGACCGCTATCAGATCCTCGACGCCGCGCCCGATCCAGCAATTGACGACCTCGCCGAACTTGCCGCCAGGATTTGCAGTACACCGGTCGCCGGAGTCTCCCTCGCCGCTGCCGATCGCATCTGCATCCCCGGCCGTTTCGGCATCCCCGAGATCGAGCTCCCGCTCGGCACTCTGCCCGTTGCCCCTGCGTTCAGCACCCAAAACGTCTACGAAATCCCCGATTCCCGCAACCATCCGGCCTTCGCTCCCGGAGGAATAGTCCTCTCCGGCCGCGCTTTCCGCTTCTATGCCGGCGCCCCACTGGTCACGCCCGCGGGAGTCCGCATCGGCGCGCTGTTCGTGTTAGACACGACCACGCGCAGGCTAACTCCATTCCAGATGCAGACCCTCACCGTGCTCAGCCGCCAGGCGATGACCACCATCGAGCTCAGCCACGCCCTGCGCCAGATGGACTCGATCGCCCGCTCCCGCCAGCGCATCGAGTCCGCACTCATCGTCGAGCGCAACTTCGTCTCCACCGTGCTCGACACCGTCGACGCCCTGATCGCCGTGTTCGACACCGCCGGCCGCATCGTCCGCTTCAACCGTGCCTGCGAGACCACCTCCGGCTACGACTTCCCCACCCTGGTCGGCCGCTATCTCTGGGACAAACTCATCCCCCACTCCGACGTCCCTGCCGCCATCGAAAACTTCGAACGCCTCCGCACCGACGGCTTTCCCTCCGCATTCGAGAATCAGTGGCTGCATCGCGACGGCAGCCTGCGCCGCATCGCATGGTCAGCCTCGCCGCTGCTCGACGAACAGGGTCACGTCAACTTCATCATCGCCACCGGCATCGATGTCACTATCCAGCGCAGCGCCGAATCCACCCTGCGCGAGAGCGAAGCCCGCTATCGCCAGTTGGTCGAAGGCTCGCTCGGCATGGTCTGCACCCACGACCTCCAGGGCGTCCTGCTCTCCATCAACACCCACGGGGCACAGTCGATCGGCTGCACCCGCGAAGAGATGACCGGCCATCGCCTCTCCGAGTTCATGCCCGAGGAGCGCCGCGCCGGCTTCGACAGCTACCTGGCCGAAATTCTTCACAAGGGCGAGGTCCAGGGAATGCTTCACCTCCGCCACGCCAACGGCGAGGTCCGCATCGTCGCCTACCGCAATAAGCTCATCGAAGTCCCCGGGCGCGATCCCTATGTCCTCGGCTTCGGCGTCGACATCAGCGAGCAGGTTCGCGCCGAGGACCAGCTCCGCGCACTCAGCCGCCAGTCCGACTCTATCCTGGAGTCCGTCGGCGACGGCATTTACGGCATCGACCTCGATGGCAACTGTACCGTCGTCAATCCTGCCGCCTCCCAGATGATCGGCTTCAAACCCGAAGAGATCCTCGGCCGCAACATGCACGACCTCATCCACCACAGCCACGCCGATGGCACCCCCTACCCTGCCGAAGAGTGTCCCATCCAGAAGACGATCAGCGATCTCGATACCATCCGCGTCTCGAATGAGGTCTTCTGGCGCAAGGACGGCTCCAGCTTCCCGGTCGAATATGTCGCCCGCCCCCAGATTGAAGTCCAGTCCGAACTTGAGCCTGGATCGCCCGATTCCGATCCCGCCGGCAAAGCCGTCGGCGTCGTCGTCGCCTTCACCGACACCACCGAGCGCCGCGCCCTCGACCGCATGAAGGACGAGTTCATCTCCACCGTCTCGCACGAACTGCGCACGCCGCTCACCTCGCTCCGCGCCGCGCTAGGCCTCATCACCGGAGGCAGCCTCAATGCGCGCCCGGAGAAACTCCGGCAGATGCTCGACATCGCCACTGGAAACACCGACCGCCTGGTCCGGCTGGTCAACGACATCCTCGAACTCGAACGCATCGGCTCCGGCAAGGCCGAGCTGCACTACACCATGTGTTCCGCCGACGATCTTTTCCGCCGCGCCGCCGGCCTGCAGCAGACCGGCGCCTCCAAAGCCCAGCTCCGCATCACCTTCAACTCCCAGGGCGTCAATGTCTGGGCCGACCCCGACCGCGTCCTTCAGACCCTCACCAACCTCATCTCCAACGCCATCAAGTTCTCCCCGCCCAACACCGAGATCCACCTGCGCGCGCGCCGCATCGACGCCAACGAGGCCGAGCTCCAGGTCCGCGACCAGGGCCGAGGCATCCCCGCAGACAAGCTCGAAAGCATCTTCGAACGATTCCACCAGGTCGACGCCTCTGACTCCCGCACCATGGGCGGCACCGGCCTCGGCCTCGCCATCTGCCGCTCCATCGTCTCCCAGCACGGCGGCCGCATCTGGGCCACCAGCACCCTCGGTAAAGGATCAACCTTTCACTTCACCCTCCCCACCCGCCCCGCCAGCAACCTGCTCTAGAATCCGCGTTGACTCCGCAGCAGGGCCAGCCTATGATCCGCCCAAAGAGAGCGGAGGGAGTTTCTGTGGAATCCCGAACGAACCGTCACAATATCCGTGAGTTTATCGACGGCCTGGTCTCAGGCAGCCGCGTGATCTGGATCGCCAATGGCGCCTTAGGCACTATTCAGCCCGACAAGACCATCCTGTGGGACGATGGCCACCACATGACCCACAGGCAGATGAACGACAGCCACGCCCTGCTCATCCACAGCGAAGCGGAGAGAACCGGCGTGCAGGAAGCTCTCGCTCGCAGGCTGAACTGCCTCAAGGGTGGCTGCACTCTCGTGCGCTGGGACGCGACAACCTGTGAGGAGCATCTCCCCGAGCGGTTCTGTCCGCTGGCGATCATCTCCGAACCTGAAAGCCCGGCTGTCATCGTCCCCGGAAAACGCCGCCTGAAGTCCGCGCGCGCCGCCCGGACTTCCTGATCGCGGGGTTTCAAGTCTTTTAGACAACGTACTTTAGGAATTAAACACGGGGCCACGCAGCGGCGTCCCCTACTCGTCGCCTTCGCGAAGTTTGGCAAGTACCCCGAAGTCTTCGAGCGTCGTTGTGTCGCCCTTAACCTCGCCAGTCGTCGCCAGTTCGCGGAGCAGCCGGCGCATGATCTTGCCCGAGCGCGTCTTAGGCAGCATCTGGGTGAACCGCAGATCGTCCGGCCGTGCCAGCGCGCCAATCTCCTTAGCCACCCACTTCCGCAGCTCCTGGCGCAGCTCTTCGCTCGGCCTGTGGCCGCCCTCCAGCGAGACGAACGCCGCAATCGCCTGCCCTTTCAGGTCGTCCGGACGCCCCACCACGGCCGCTTCCGCAACCGCCGGATGCGCCACCAGCGCCGACTCGATCTCCATCGTGCCCAGCCGGTGTCCGCTCACATTGATCACGTCGTCCACGCGGCCCATCAGCCAGTAGTAACCGTCCGCGTCCCAGCGCGCGCCGTCGCCGGTAAAGTAGCTGCCCGGAATCTCAGAAAAGTAAGTCTGACGGTAGCGTTCCTGATCGCCCCACACCGTCCGCGCCATCGACGGCCACGGCTTGCGGATCACCAGCAGCCCGCCCTGCCCCAGCGGCACCGCCTCGCCTTGCTTGGTCACCACCTCGGGAACAATCCCGAAGAACGGCCGTGTCGCCGAGCCCGGCTTGGTCGCAATGGCCCCGGGAATCGGCGTGATCATGATCGTGCCCGTCTCCGTCTGCCACCACGTGTCGACGATCGGGCAGCGCTCCTTGCCAATCTCGCGGTGGTACCACATCCACGCCTCGGGATTGATCGGCTCACCAACCGTCCCCAGCAGCCGCAGCGATGCGAGCGAATGTTTGTGCACCCACTCGTCGCCCCACTTGATGAAGGCGCGGATCGCCGTCGGCGCTGTGTAAAAAATGCTCACCTTGTGGTCATCGATGATCTTCCAAAATCGACCGTTGTCGGGAAAGTTTGGTGCGCCCTCGTACATCATCACTGTGGCGCCGTTCTGCAGCGGCCCATAGACCACGTACGAGTGTCCGGTCACCCAGCCGATGTCCGCCGTGCACCAGTACACGTCGTCGTCCTGCATATCGAACACATACTTGGCGGTCAGATAGCTCTGTACCGAGTAGCCGCCGGTCGTGTGAACCAGCCCCTTCGGCTTGCCTGTCGTCCCTGAGGTGTACAGGATGTAGAGAAGGTCTTCGGCGTCCATCCACTCCGGTGCACATGTCGCCTCGGCCTCATTCATCAGTTCGTGCCACCACAGGTCGCGGCCGGCCCTCATAGCCACGGATGGCTCCCACGCATCGGCCCGCCGGTAGACGACGACGTTGCGGACCGATGGGCAGCGGTCGATCGCCTCATCCACGATGTCCTTCAGCCTCACCTCGGTGCCCCGCCGGTAGCTCACGTCTTGCGTCAGCACGGCTACGCAGGCCGAATCGTTCACCCGGTCCACAATCGCCTGCGCCGCAAAGCCGCCAAAGATCACCGAATGCACCGCGCCGATCCGCGCGCAGGCAAGCATCGCAATCGCCAGTTCGGGGCACATACCCATGTAGATCGCGACCCGGTCGCCGCGCTGGATTCCCAGCCGCTTCAGCACATTGGCGAACCGCTGCACCTGCGCGTGCAGCTCTCCGTACGTGAGCTTCCGGACGTCGCCCGGCTCACCCTCCCACAGCAGCGCAACCTTGTCCCGCCGCGAGCCGTTGGCGTGCCGGTCCACGCAGTTGTGGCTCAGGTTTAGCTTGCCGCCGGTAAACCACTTGGCCGAGCCCATTTCGCCATCCAGCACCTTCGTCCACGGCGCGAACCACTCCAGTTCCTCCGCAGCTTCGGCCCAGAACTCCTCCGGCTGCTCCACGCTGCGCAGGTACATTGCTTCGTACTGTTCCACGCTCCCGATGCGCGCCTTCGCCGCAAAATCGGCGGGAGGTGGAAATACCCGGTTCTCCCGCAGCAGCGATTCCATGTTCGTACTGTCCGACGTATGCACGCACATCCCCCGTTGTAGCAATGTCACCAATCCAAGCTGGCAAGAACTCCAACCCGCAGAAAAAAGGTACGCTATGCCCGCTGTGATGGGCAAACATTGCGCCCGCAACCCGACCCGACTGCTAGACTTGCCCCCATGACGGACCTCTGGTCGATTGCGATTGGCGCCTTTATCGGCTTCTTCTTCGGCGTAGGCTGCGCCCTGGCGGTGATGTACTCGATCTATCTCGGCGGATACCGAGCCGCGGTGAAGGACTCGCAACTCGACCCGCCGCCCGAGCGCCTGACCCGCGCCCTCGCCAAGCTCTCCCGCTAAGCCATGGAGCACAGCCTTATGGTGCTGCGCCTGCGGGGAGAATGCGAGACGTGACCTCGAGTTTATGGAAGTTGCGATACGTGGCCCTGAACGACCACGTGGTCGCGTGGTATGTGCCTTTCGCACTGGTGACGCGTGAAGTGATCGTGGCAGGCATCCAAAAGGTCTGCCCACCCAGCTCAACCGGCGCATAATCGACCGAGATAACCCGCTCGCCGACTACCTGTGAGGTGTAGTAGCTCTCGGGAGCGATGGTGTGGTGCGGAGTGGTGAGTTCCATGTGTGTAATCTGGATCGCGCCGGGGTCGATGAACACGCGCCCTTCGCTCTTCTCCTGTAGCAGACAATTGGCGGAGTTTTCGGGAGTCAGGTTGCTGGCAAAGCGCACCACGTAAGGAGCAGGTGGGCCGTTCCGCTTGATTCGCTGCAGCGTGTAACGCATACAGGCCCTCTGGTTGAGGGAAACGACGGCGAGGCCGCCTTCGAACGCTCCGCTGAGCACACTCGGCCCGCCGATGTCCTGCGATGCTGCTGGTTTGCCGTTGACGGTCTTGACCTCGCGCGACTCGTCGAGAGTGCTGGTGTGGTCGGCGTTGAGAACGCGCTTGAGCCGGAAGACCGAGTCGGTGACCGTATTCTGGTTGCGCAGACCGGGCTCCACGCTGGAGACGACATGCTCGTCACAGAAGAAGCTGGGAACCGCGCTGTCATAGTGGAGCAGATTGCTCTCAAGCCGCTCAAGAATGTCATCGAGCGTCGGCGGCTGAATCTGCTGGGCGAGAGCCGGGCACAGGGCAACCCAAACCCCGAACACCACAGCCGCCACGATGAATTGTCTGCGGAACAGACGTAAACCTCCATCTAGGCGCCTTCATCGGCGCTATCTAGGCGTACGCAGAACACTCTACTCCACACTTCTAGTTCGAGCGGTCGCTCGAAGCGTTCGCCTCAAGCGTAGCGCTTCTGGTGCCACTCCCAGGCGCTGGCGATAATAGCGTCCAGGTCGGCAAACTTGGGCTGCCACCCAAGCTCCTGCTTGATCTTCTCCGCACTCGCCACCAGCACCGCCGGATCGCCCTCCCGGCGCGGGCACTCCTCCACCGGGATCGGCCGTCCAGTCACGCGGCGCACCGAGTCGATCACCTCACGCACGGTAAAGCCCCGCCCATTGCCGATGTTGTAGATTAGCCGGTCGTGTTTCTCCAGCGCCGCCAGCGCCAACAGATGAGCGTCCGCAAGATCCTTGACGTGGATGTAGTCGCGGATGCAGGTGCCGTCATGGGTCGGGTAATCCTGCCCGAGGATTTTGATGCTCGCCCGCCTTCCCAGCGCCACGTCCAGGATCAGGGGTATCAGGTGTGATTCCGGCTCATGCGCCTCGCCGTACCCCTCAATTGCGCCGGCAACGTTGAAGTAGCGCAGACTGGCATAGCGGAAACCGTGGATGCGGTTGAACCAGCGCAGCATGTGTTCCACCAGCAGCTTGCTCTCGCCATAGGCGTTGGTCGGCTCCAGCTTCGCGTCTTCCAGAATGGGCGTGTTGACCGGCTCGCCGTAGCAGGCCGCGGTGGAGCTGAACACCAGCCGGTCGTGTCCCGTCGCCAGCATGGCCTCTAGCAGCGTTAGCGTCCCCGCCGTGTTGTTGCGAAAGTAAATCTCCGGCCGCTGCATGCTTTCGCCCGCCTCAATCAGCGCTGCGAAATGCATCACTCCCTGAAACCGGCCCAGCATGAGCGTCTCTTCCAGCAGCGTCCGGTCCGCCAGATCGCCCTCGACGAAGTCAGCGCCGGATGCCACGGCAGACGGTTTGCTGTGGCACAGGTTGTCGTAAATCGTCACCGAATGCCCACCGGCCAGCAGTGATCGCGCCACCGTGCCGCCGATATAGCCGGCGCCGCCGGTTACCAGGATCTTCATTCGTTCTCCAAGTTCAAACATGTCGCACTTCGCCCTACAACCAAAGTATAGGGATTTCGGCTCAAAAGAGTGATTTGCCCGAGTCCTGGGTTCATAGAAGATGTCAGGAAGTAAGCGTCGGCAGGGAAAAGAGTTGGCGCGATGCCGTTGCGGCGTGGAGCCATCTTGGAACGCAACAGTGATATGCTCGGGGCAACCGGTCGTCGGCAAGCAAAGGATGACATTGGTAACCGCACTGAACGGGGTAGCGGGGTACGTTGGGAGGGCCCTCCTAATTTGATGTTTCTTCAGGGATTTGAACATGATCCCCGGGGCTGGGCTCGCTAGTATACTGGTCTAATGGGGCTCGATTGTAAACGCAATTAGTTACCTTGGCGTCTCAGATTGAGTCATACTTAACTTACCGCCGCTCTTTCGCTGAGCAGCCGACACAAGGAAATATCCCGATCATGGCAGCGCCTCTTCGCAGTGCAAATTCCGGCCCGCAACAGAGCATGCAGTTTGCCCATTTTGGCGTTCTCGATGCTGGAGCCCAAAGCAAGGGTTCGCTGTTCGTATCGCTGTTTATCAACTCGATCGCAGGGTTGGTCATCATCGTTCTCAGCGCCGCCGCAGCCAAGCAGGCGCTCCAGAAAAACCACATGCTGACCGAGTTGGTTGTACCTGTGGTTCAGAAGAAGCCCGAGCCGGTCAAGCCGAAGGTCCTGCCCCCCAAGCCGAAGCTTCCCGAAATCGTGAAGGTCGAGACGCCCAAGATCGTCGTTCCCCAGATCAAGCCTCCGGAGTTGCCGAAACAGCCAATCGTGAAGATGGTCGATCCCAAACCGATTCTCACGCCGGCCCCGCCCAAGCGCATCATTGCCATGGCTGCGCCGGTGGCAGTGAGCCTGGCACACCCGGAGGCGGCGTCGGTTCCGAATCACGACGCACACCCTTCCGCGGTTGGGCTGGGACATCCTGACAGCCCCATCAGCAACCTTCACGGTCCTGCCGTTTCGCCGGTAAACATGGGGCAGGGATTTCCCGGGATGAATAGCGCCAATACCGGGCATGGACCGCCGGCGACCAAGGTCATCCTGGGCAATGGAAGCCCGGAGAGCACCAGCATCAAGGGCAACGGCGTAGTCGCCGTTGCCGGCATTCCGCATGGCGTTCCCGGCGGTACCGGCGCAGGCCCCGCCACCTCCGGACTACAGGTCAGTCTGGGCCAGGCCCCGCCACCGCCCGCACCGAAACCTGCCGTTGTTGCCGATGTGCACGGGGGCTCAACGCCAACGCTTATCTACAAGCCCAAGCCGGCTTACACCGACGAGGCCCGCCAAGCACACATCGAGGGCGTGATCACGGTTCACATCAGAGTCCTGCCAACCGGTCAGGTTGAGGTCCTTGGTTTGGCAAACAAGCTGGGTCATGGCCTCGACGAAGCCGCCATGCGCGCCGCAGAAGGCACAAAGTTCAAACCTGCAACCGACGCATCCGGCCGCCCCATCCTGTGGGATGGCTACGTGACGGTTGCATTCCAACTCGCGGGATAGGAGAGATGTGCGCCGTTTGGAAAAGCATCACCTGTTGTTCTTGAATCAGTTTTCGCTTTGGGTTGATGGTCTTACGAACTTGCTGGACGTCAATTACGAAGGTGGCCTCAAGGCCACCACAGGGAGCCGCAAATCATGAGTTTTCGTGCAAGATCCACCGCTGGCGCAACGCTACTGGCACTTCTCCTCGCGGCAACCTGTCCCGCGCTGGCGGGAGCGTCTATCTTCGGCAAAAAGAAGGTCGAACAGGACACCATGCCGGGCCGCAAGCTGACCCCGGCTCAGAATGCGCTGATTGACAAGGCCATCGGTCGCGAGAAGGAAGTGATCAAGGTGGTCAAGGAGCGGGCTCCCCTGGTCGAAACCTACATCCAGAATATGAGGCCCGATCCGCTGTTACTGCAGGTGCCGGAGTCGGACGAGCACCACCTGGCCCGCGTCGACTTCGGCAAGGTCATCAACGATGACGCCTACAAGGACTACAAGGGCAACTTCGCGGAGAAGAAGAGCAAACTGTCCTTCTTCAAGGACTCCTTTTCGGCCCTCGGCGGCATCTCCTCGAGCCTCCGTCTCACGTTCCATGAGTCCGGCTTCGTCCAGATGGTCCTGATGGACTCGAACGGCTTCGATCGGGAGCACTACAGCTTCACCTTTATCCGCAATGACTTTCTCGGGAACATTCCCACCGCGGTATTCGATGTCTCGCCGATCAGCGGCAAGCGCGAGTACGGGCGCTTCTTCGGACGCATCTGGGTGGAAACGCACGACGGCAACGTGGTTCGCTTTAACGGCGACTTCGCCGGCAGCATCGAGACCATGAAGGAGTTCTACCACTTCGATAGCTGGCGCACGAACGTGCAGCCGAACCTGTGGCTGCCAACCTCCTTCTATGTCGAGGAGAGCGATCCCAAGAGCCCGGAAAGCACGCTCCGGTTCAAAGCCATCAACTACGTCTGGGGCTATACCCTCAAGGTCCCAACTGACACCAACGCGGACAACACCTCTCTGAACGTTTTGAACGCTCAGGATGTCTCCAACGACGCTCCCGACGTCAGCCCCCTCGGCGCGCAGCGCGAGTGGCAGCAGCAGGCTGAGGATAATGTCATCGAGCGGCTGACTCAGGCCGGCCTGCTCGACGCCCCCAGCGATTTCGACAAAACCCTCGAAGCGCTGGCAAACAACATCCTCGTCTACAACAACATTCAGGTCAGCCGGCCCATCCGCGTCCGCACCCTGCTCACCGAGCCGCTGGAGTCGCTGGCCGTCGGCAACACCATCATCCTCTCCAAGAGCCTGATTGACACCACCAGCGTGATTACCGCCGATGGCGCGCAGCAGACGGGCGACCTGAATGCGCTTCTGGCGTTCCAGTTGGCGCACATCATCCTCGACCACCGCCTGGACACCAAGTACGCTTTCAGCGACCGCCTGCTCTTCCCCTCCACCTCCGTGTTCGAGCGAATCCCGATGCACCACACCGACGTCGACAATGAGGCAGCAGCGAAAGAAGCGCTGAAGCTGTTGGACGCAAAAGAACTCGCCGGCTCGCAACAGTACTTCGGCCTTTATCTGGAACAATTGCAGCAACGGTTGAAGGGCCTGACCGCGCTCAATACGCCCGTGATCGGCGACGCCCTCATCAAGAGCGACAAAGACCAAACCTTCTGGATGCAAGCCATGGTTCCCAAGGGAATCAAACTGGACATGAAGGACCTTAAGCAGCAGGCAGCCATGCCGCTGGCGAGCTTCCTGCGGTTCGATCCGTGGACCGATCAGGTCGTCCAGATGCACACCAGCTTTGAGCCGATCATCAACGAGCGCGACAAGATGCCGTTTGAGGTCGAACCCGTCTACTTGAAGCTGGCTTACTACGCTCCGCCCGCGGCGCCTGCTGCAGCACCCGCCGCAGCACCCGCGCCAGCGGCAAGCGCACCGGCGGACAGCGCACCGGCTGCCCCCGCCGCTGCAACCCCAGCTCCGGCAACGGCGGCAGCAGATCCGGGGACTCAGCCGGCAGCGCCGGCCACAGTCGCGCCGCAATGATCAACCTGAATTGAGGGCGGAGACGCGGATCCCTGCCCTCTCCAAAGGTTCGTAGAAACCGGCATCCAGCGATGCCGGGCTTTTCTCCCCAGGAGACGGAATGCTGAAGACCCTTCTCACTATCGGATCACTTGTCGGAGTGGTCTCCGCCTCCGTAGCGCATGCCCAGGCCCTGCCAACCGCGGTTTCAAAACTCAATATCCAGGCCGGAGTCGGGTACTCCGTGGCCGCACCGGACTATGGCCAAAGGTACATCCAGGGCGGCTCAGGGTTTGCCGACTTCGACTTTCGCCCTCACTTCGGAGTGGAAGCCGACATTCATTACATCGCGCTCATCACGCCCACCGACTTTGCCGAGAACACGTTCCTCATCGGACCGAGATACGTCTATCCCCGCGGCCGCTTCAGTCTTTATGCCAAGGGCCTGCTCGGATTCGGCGACTTCGTCATCCAGGAAGTGCAGGATAATCCCGAAGGGGGAGCCGGACGCTACTTTGTGTACGCGCTCGGCGGTGGACTCGACATCCGGGCCACAAAACACATCGTCGTGCGGGCCGCGGACTTCGAATATCAGCACTGGAACTTTTACAACGGCCTCACGCCATCCGTACTCACCGTCGGAGTCGCATACCGGTTCCGCTGACCCTCCCCAACAACCACAATTCCGCTAACCAAACCAGAGCGAGAGAACCTATAATCGCTCTCGTTGCCTTTTACCTGCCCCAGCACGGAGAGTTCCTCTTGATCGGACGACTGGCGCTGTCGTTCGTTCTCGGGGGAGCATCCGCATTTTACGGTCAGGCCGTGCCAACCGCGTCGCGCGTGGGCGACGCCCAGGTTGGCGCCGGCTATAGCATGGCCAGGCCCGACTACGTGCAACAGACCTTTCAGGGGTTCACCGCATACGGTGACTTCGACTTTCGACCCCATATCGGCGTGGAAGCAGAGTTTCACCAGGTCTACAGCGCCAACGGCGACCTGAGCTACGAGAGATCGTACGAGATTGGCGGGCGCTATTTCCGCACCTACGGCCGGCTGGTTCCTTACCTCAAAGTCATGATCGGGCGGGGTGACTTCAATTATCCCACTGGTCAGACCGATCTCGCCTACACCCTCTACGCGGGCGGGGTCGGCGCGGACTTCAACCTCGGGCCGTTCCTGCGGGTTCGTGGAGAGTATGAGTTCCAGAAGTGGACCAATTTTCCCAATGGAGGCCTTACGCCGCAGGTTTTTACCTTCGGCGTCGCATACCACTTTGCCGGCCGGGCCGGATACAAGTAGTTCCTCAGATAGGCCGCATGCAAAAAGCCCCACATCCATGGGAGAGATGTGAGGCCGAAAGCTAGACGCCGACAACTGACAACTGACAACTGACAACTGACAACTGACAACTAGAAGTGATAGGCCACGCCGATGGTCGGCATGGAGATAACCTCATAGCGATTCGTCGAGAAGTTGCCCTCGCCGAAGCTCGGCGTCTTGGTGATATAACCCCGGTACTCAGCGCGAATATCGAAGCTCGGACTCAGCTCATACGCCAAACCGCCCCCGAATAGACCAGCAACGCCTTTCGTGCTCTTGGTGCCCAACAGGTTCGTCCCGTTGTCCAGAATAGGCGTGAAGATCAGCGTTCCCACTCCGGCCTCCAGAAAAGGGTTGTACCTCTTGAAGGTCAGACCGAAGACGTAGGCCCCGGTCGCCTCCTGCATACGCGAGTGGATCCGGGCGTACGGCTCAAAGCTCGTCGCGTACTTCTCTGAGTCCTGCGCAAAGCTGTAGTTCACTTCGACCGCGCTGCGCGGGGTCAGCATAAACCGGTAGCTCAGCAGCAACCCCAGCGCCCCGGTCATCTGCTGCTGCACGTTTGCTGCGCCATGGATCGTGGGACCGAAGATTCCGGTGCCGCTGAAGCTCACATCTTGCCGGCTCTCCTGCGCGTACCCTGCAGCGGCCGAAAGCATCAGCACGCCCAACAACATCGTCTTCTTCATTCTGCGTTTCTACCCCTTCTTGTTCCTGTTAGAACTAGGTCCCGCTACCGAAGGCGATGCGGGTCGCATCGCATGGGACACTGGCACGGTCACTCCCACAATTGTACCCGTAGCCGCGCTCCCTGGGGTGTCATGACGCAAGAAGGCCGGGGAATCAGACATCTCCCCGGCCTCTTTACCGAATTTGCAAGCAATTATTGTGGGGGTGGGGGTGGTGCTCCGCCGCCGGGTGCTCCGGCTCCGCCACCGCCGCCGCCGGGACCACGGCCCCGCGGCATCGATGCCAGATAGGCGTCGTACTTCGCCTTCTGATCGTCCGTCAGAATGGCCTTGATTTTGGTCTGCTCGTCTGTACGCATCGCCATCATCTTGGCGCGCATGTCCGGATCCTGTGCCGCCATCATATCGGCGCGCTTCTTCGCATCCAGATCGAGGATGGCCTTGACCTGCGGCTTCTGATCCGACGTCAGCGTCACGGCCTTGTCAATTGCCGCAAGTTGATCGTCCGCTGTCATCGGCCCACGACCACCGCCGCCGCCGCCCTGCGCCATCATCGGCACCGTGCTAAGCGCGGCAGTACATAGTGCCACCACGCCTACGCGTGCGGCACACCTACGAATCATTGTCATATTCATTGAGCTGTTCTCCAGTGTCGATACCGGCATAGTTTCTCCGGCGGACAAGTCTACCGCTACAGACGGACGACACGCCACCAGAGTTTGAGCAAATAAGAACATATTTCGCGGTTGGAATTGGCAGACCGCCAACGTCCATTCGCCCTTCCCAAGCAATCGCAGCCGCCCGCCATTTGATGATTGCCCGCTCCGAAGGCCGCAGCCTCAAACACCCCGTTCCACATGAAAAGAATAGGGATCGCCGTGCGCCGCGGCGTACGCCTCCACCACTTTCAGGAAGGCCACCGCAACGTGCGACAGGCTCGCCTGGCGCCGGTACACCAGCCGCAGTTTGCGCTCCAATTGCAGTTCCTTCACTCGCACCCGCACCAGCGCACCGCTCTTCAACTCCGTCTGCACCGTCAGTCCTGGCACCAGCGCGACCCCATTGCCCATCTCCACAAAGCGCTTGATCGCCTCCAGTGACGGCAGCTCCACGCCCATGCGCAGCGGCGTCTTGTGCCGCCGAAAAGTCTCGATCACCTTCTGCCGCTGCGGCGAAGAGATATTGTGCGCAATAAAGTTTTGCGCCCCAAGCTGCCGGATAGACACTTCTTCCGCCTGCGCCAGCGGGTGGTTCGGATTGACCACAAAGTCCAGTTCGTCCCGATACACCACCACCGACCGGATCTGCGCATCATCCGGACGAAAGCTCAACACCCCGATCTCCACCGAGTGCAGCAGCACCTCGTCCGAGATGCGGCTGGCCAGCGCCCGCTGCACCGTCACCTTAATCCGCGGATTCCGCCGCCGAAACTCGTCCAGCATCGGCAGCAGGTAGAGGCATGTGTACTCGTTCGCCGCCAGGTTCAGCCGCCCCCGGTGCAACTCTCGCAGTTCGCTAAGCGCGCCTGCCGCTTCCGTGCGCAGGTTCAGCAGCTTCTGCGCATACTCGCGCAACACCTCGCCCGCATCCGTCAGCGTCCCATCGCGCGACGACCGCTCCAGCAGCACCTCGCCCAGTTCTGCCTCCAGCTTCGCAATTGCCTGGCTCACCGCCGGCTGGGTCCGGTGCAGCCGCGTGGCCGCGCGCGAGAAGCTGCGCTCCTCCGCCACCGCCAGAAACGTCTCCAACTGGAACAGATCCAACGCCGCCACCTTCCCGGGCCTGAACTTGCCCGATCATGAATATCTCAATTAGAAATTATGATACTCGCGCCTGATACTATAAGTCTGCGTTATTCTATCAATCGAGGAGCCGAGGTCGCATCCTATGTCCGTGACAGATCCCCCCGTCATCCCGAACGAGCCGCCGCAACGATCCCGCGTCTATTTCTTTGACACCACCCTGCGCGACGGCGAACAGTCGCCGGGCTGCACCATGCACCGCGGCGAGAAGCTGCGCCTGGCGCACCAGATCGCCTCGCTCGGCGTCGACATTCTGGAGGCCGGCTTCGCCATCGCCTCCGAGGGCGACTCCGAGTCCATCCGCCTCATCGCGCGCGAAATCCGCGGCCCTATCATCGCCTCGCTCGCCCGCTGCAAACGCGAGGACGTCGAAGCCGCCGCCCGCTCCATCGAACCCGCGCCCCGCGCCCGCATCCACACCTTCCTCTCCACCTCCGACCTGCACCTCGCCGCCAAGCTCCAGATCACGCGCGCCCAGGCGCTCGACCAGATTGCCGAGATGGTCGCGCTCGCCAAAAGCTATTGCGAGGACGTCGAGTTCTCGCCCGAAGACGCCACCCGCACCGACCGCGACTTCCTGATCAAAGTCTGCGAAGTGGCGATCCAGGCTGGAGGCACCACCCTCAACCTGCCCGACACCGTCGGCTATTGCATCCCACAGGACTACGCGCAGATGTTCCTCGACGTCCGCGCCCGCGTGCCGGGGATCGAGAACATCATCCTCTCCGCGCACTGCCACGACGACCTCGGCCTTGCCGTCGCCAACACCATCGCGTCGGTCGAGGCCGGCGTCCGCCAGGTCGAATGCGCCATCAACGGAATCGGCGAGCGCGCCGGCAACGCCTCGCTGGAAGAGCTTGCAGCCATCTTCGTCACGCGCAAGGACAAGCTTCCCTATCGGCACAACATTGTCATGAGCAAGCTCTATCCGACCAGTCAGATGTTGGCCGAGTGCATTACCTTCGGCGCCGCGCCGAACAAGGCGATCGTGGGAGCCAACGCCTTCGCCCACGCCGCCGGCATCCACCAGCACGGCGTCATGGTCAACCCGCTGACTTACGAGATCATGACGCCAGAATCCGTCGGCGTGCCCCACAACTCGCTCGTCCTCGGAAAACACAGCGGCCGCCGCGCCCTCGAACAGCGCTACGTCGAACTCGGCCACCCGCTCTCCCGCGAACAATTGAACGCGGTCTACACTCGCTTCACCGAACTCGCCGACCGCAAGAAAACCATCTACGACCAGGACTTGCTCAGCCTCCTTCGCACAGAAAATGCGGCGGCCACAGCGAATTGAATTCGAAACCCCAAGAGGATCGACAGAATGAATGATAGTGAACGTCTAAGCAAGAGTCTTAACATGGCACTTCGAACACTTAGCGGACTGCTGTTTATAGTCCTCCTGGAGGCTTGGACCCTCTGGCACACAGCCAAGTTTTCAGAGAACGCGAGGTGGACCTCACGCGCAGGAGCCACCATGGCAATCCTGTTCTTTCTGATTGGGGCCGTTTCCGTGAGACGAGGCTGCAAGCAGATCGCCGGCCATCAATAAATAGCACTTGAGGTCAAGAATGAAATTGAAGATAGCCATCCTCGCCGGCGACGGCATCGGCCCCGAAGTCACCAACGAAGCCGTCAACATCCTCAAAGCCGTCGCCGAGTTCGGCGGCCACGACTTCACCTTCGTGCCGCTGCTGGTTGGCGGAGTCGCCATCACGGCCACCGGCTCGCCGCTGCCCACCGCCACGCTCGAAGCCTGCCTCGAGTCCGATGCAGTACTGATGGGCGCCGTCGGCGACAACAAGTTCAACGCCCTCCCGCCGGACAAGCGTCCCGAGGCCGGCCTGCTCCAGATCCGCCAGGCCCTTGGCGGCTTCGCCAACCTGCGCCCATCCATCGCCTATCCCGCGCTCGCGGAAAACTCGCCCCTCCGCCCCGAAGTCATCAAGGACGCCGACATTCTCTTCGTCCGCGAGCTGCTCGGCGGTCTCTACTTCGGCTCGCCCCGCTGGTGGAACAAAGAAACAGGCGAATCCATCAATACCATGCGCTACACCAAGGCCGAAGTCACGCGCGTCGCTCGAGTCGCCTTCGAACTGGCCGCCAAGCGTCGCAAGAAAGTCACCTCCGTCGACAAGGCGAACGTCCTCGAAGTCTCGCAACTCTGGCGCGCCACCGTCACCGAAGTCGCCAAGGACTATCCCACCGTCACCCTCGAGCACCAGCTCGTCGACTCCATGGCGATGCACATCATGAACATCCCCCGCAACTTCGATGTGGTCCTCACCGAAAACCTCTTCGGCGACATACTCTCCGACGAAGCCGGCGTCATCACAGGGTCGCTCGGCATGCTGCCCTCGGCCACCATCGGCGGCGCGGTCAATTTGTATGAACCCGTCCACGGCTCCGCGCCCGACATCGCCGGCACCGGAAAGGCCAACCCGCTCGGCGCCATCCTCACCGCCGCTATGGTCCTGCGCCACTCCGCCAACCTGGAGCAGGACGCTGCCGCCATCGAAGCCGCCGTCGGCAAGGTCCTCAGCGCAGGCCACCGTACCGCCGACATCGCCCGCGGCAATGCCACCAGCCAACACCTCGTCTCTACCACCGAGATGGGCAAACTCGTTCACCAGGCGCTCGCCGAATCCATCGACCGCCGCCAGTCTATGCACGCCGTCTAGCTCCAAGGTTCGTCATTCTGAGCGAAGCTCAGAATCTCCGTTGTTGCTTTTGTACCGTCCAAGCATCATGACTCGCCTCCTCCAACTCGCCGTCGGTCTCCTGCTCACGGCCACGCTCGCGCCCGCCCAAATCCAGCCGTCAGCAGCCCGCCCTCAGCCGCGCAAACCCAGCAAGGCCGAGAAGCCCCAGCCGGAAAACGTGGAATGGATCTGGGAGTACACCCCCGACGCCACCAACAAGGACGGCCGCGAAAACGACCTCGTCACCGACCTCCGCTTCAAGCCGTTTCTCGATCAGTTCCTCACCGCCCCGCAAACCTTCTGGGGCATACCCATCAACGGCAAGGTCCCCTCGCTCGCCGAAACAGCCCTCGTCCACCTCACCGTCCCCGGCAAGGTCCTCGCCGACGAAAACCGCTACATCTCCATCTCCGGTCACGTCGTCCACTTCGCTCCGTCGCGCGGTCTACTCTGGCTCGACCTCAACGGCAAGCAGCACCTCGTTGTCTTCGCCGCTCTCGACTGGATCAAACAAGGCCGCCCCACCACCGACCCCGCCGCTGAATACACCCTCTGGGTCTTCCCCGACCAGCCGCTCACCATCGCATCCGGACCCGGCCAGCATCCGCCGCCCGCGCTGATGAAGTCGATCGCGCGCTGGGCAGCCGAGCCGCTCCCCGGCTCCGGCATCGTCCAGAACATCACCCACGCCATCCTCGTCGATCCTGACGGCACCCAGCACGAAGTCGCACCTTCAGCCCTCGGCGTAGCACCACCGTCCGCGCCAAAGTCCGACACCGACACCACAGCCCCCGTGTTGAAACCACGCAACTGAGAACTGACCACTGAGAACCCTTATGACGACACCAAGCACACCCCGCACCCTCTTCGAAAAAGTCTGGCAGTCCCACCTCGTCGCCGAGCCCGCGGGCGAGCCCACGATCCTCTACATCGACCTCCAGCTCGTCCACGAGGTCACATCGCCCCAGGCCTTCGACGGCCTGCGCCTCGCCGGCCGCAAGCTCCGCCGCCCCGATCGCCACATCGCCACGGTCGACCACAACGTCCCCACCACCAGCGCGCAGGACCGTCTGGTCATCACCGACCAGATCTCCGCCGCGCAAGTGAACGCGCTGCGAAAGAACTGCGCCGAGTTCGGCATCGAGTTCTTTGACGTCCAGGACCGCGACCAGGGCATCGTCCACATGATCGGCCCGGAGCTAGGCGCGACCAAGCCCGGCAGCACCATCGTCTGCGGCGACTCGCACACCAGCACCCACGGGGCTTTCGGAGCACTCGCCTTTGGCATCGGCACCAGCGAAGTCGAGCACGTCATGGCTACGCAGACCCTCCCGCAGTCCAAGCCGAAAACCTTCCGCATCACCGTCGACGGCGACCTTCCCTTCGGCGTCACCGCCAAGGACATCATCCTCGCCATCATCGGCCGCATCGGGACAGACGGCGCCACCGGCTGCGTCGTCGAGTACGCCGGTTCCGCCATTCGCGCACTCTCGATGGAAGGCCGCATGACCGTCTGCAACATGAGCATCGAAGCCGGAGCCCGCGCCGGCCTCATCGCCCCCGACGAGACCACCTATGCCTACCTCAAAGGCCGCCGCTTCTCGCCGAAGGGAGCCGCGTGGGACGAAGCAGTCGCTCACTGGCGCACCCTTCCTTCCGACCCCAGCGCCGTCTTCGACCGCGAACTCCACATCGACGCCGCTACCCTCGCGCCCGCCGTCACCTGGGGCACCTCACCCGGCATGACCACCACCGTCGACGCCTCCGTCCCCACCCTCGCCGACGCCAAAACCGAAGCCGACCGCAAGTCCTTTGCCCGCGCCTACGAGTACATGGGACTCCGTCCCGGCACCCCCATCGCCGACATCAAAATCGACACCGTCTTCCTCGGCTCCTGCACCAACGGCCGCATCGAAGACCTTCGCGCCGCCGCCGCCATCGTCAAGGGCCACCACGTCGCCACCAAGATCCGCGCCATGGTCGTCCCCGGCTCGCAGGCGGTCAAGCGCCAGGCCGAATCCGAAGGCCTCGACGCCATCTTCAAGACCGCCGGCTTCGAGTGGCGCGAGCCCGGCTGCTCCATGTGTCTCGCCATGAACCCCGACATACTACAGCCCGGCGAGCGCTGCGCCTCCACCAGCAACCGAAACTTTGAGGGTAGGCAAGGCCGCGGCGGTCGCACCCACCTCGTCAGCCCGCAGATGGCCGCCGCCGCCGCTATCACCGGCCACTTCACCGACATCCGCACCTGGAAAGGGAACAAGAATTGAAAGCTAGTCTCATATCCGGACTGCTGCTTGCCTGCCCACTCATTGCGGGAACAGGACTTGTCAGTTGCCACAGCGACGATTGCGGGACAACGGTCCTCTCGAGCGTTCCAGACCCTGAGAACGGGCACAACAATTTCTCCGGCGTCACGGCTCAGGTAATTGCGAGAGACTGCGGAGCAATAGTCGATAGGGCCACTGTTGTCCGTCTCGTTGATTACGAGGGCAAGGGCCTTGGCAACGGAGACGGCTGGGTATTTGCGTATGGCAAGGGCAATCCGAAAATATCGGTCGAGTGGAAAGATGCCTTTGATTTGGTCATTAACTGCCTAGGATGCACGGACGAGGCCAGCGACGGCAGCGGCATCTTTCTTAAGGAAGTCAAACACAATTTCATCAACATTGAGTACGCGCAATAGAGGATTATATGCAGCCCATCAACAAACTCACCTCCACCGCCGTCCCCCTCCCGTTGCCCAACATCGACACGGACCAGATCATCCCCAAACAGTTCCTCAAGCGCATCGAGCGCACCGGCTACGAGGACTTCCTCTTCTACGACTGGCGCCGCCTGCAGGACGGTCCGGATGCCGGCAAGCCCGACCCGTCCTTCGTGCTCAACAACTCCGCCTACGCCGGCTCGCAGGTCCTCATCGCCGAACGCAACTTCGGCTGCGGCTCCTCCCGCGAGCACGCCGCCTGGGCGCTGAACCAGTACGGCTTCCTCGCCGTCATCGCCCCCACCTTCGCCGACATCTTCTTCTCCAACGCCGGCAAGAACGGCATCATCCTCGTCCGCCTCAGCGAAGAGGACGTGCAAACCCTCCTCGCCCGCAGCACCGCGAACCCCGCACACAAACTCACCATCAACCTCGAGGCCCAGACCGTCACTGACGAACTCGGCTTCAACGCCCACTTCGACATCGACCCGTTCCGCAAATACTGCCTGCTCAACGGCCTCGACGACATCGGCCTGACCCTCCGCCACGCCGCCGCCCTCGACAAGTTCGAGTCCGCGCACGACAAAGAATTCTGGTCAGCGCCAAAAATTGCAGCTTAGGCGCAAGGAGCGCCACGTATGAAGCGCGTTTTCACAACTCTTCTTTTCCTCGCATCATTTTCGACTGCCGGCCTACTTGCACAAGCAAATCCACTGTCCGCCCCGCTGCCTGCGGCCATCACCAGCGCCCAAAAGCTCTTCCTCGGCAACGCGGGCGACACCGACAACCAGGACTGCCTGCGCGCCTACAACGAGCTCTACGCCGGCCTTCTTAGCGATGCGCATTATCAACTCGTGCTCGACCCCGCCGCCGCCGACCTCGTCCTCGAACTGCATTACGAAGTCCGACCCGGCGCCGTGACCGGCCCTAATTCTCCCGTCAACACGGCATTCGCCCGCCAGTTCCGTCTGGTCCTGATTGACCCGCACACCCATACGACCCTGTGGAACCTCACCGAGCTCGAAGACAACGCTCTCTTCCAATCGAACCGCAACAAGAATCTGGACGCCGCGGTCCTTCAACTTTTCGCCGACTTCAAGGCTCTCAGCCAGAACTCCACCGTCAGGCCCGCAACGTCCGGCAAAACCCGCTTTTCCGACGAAGGAAAGAAATAAGGAACTCATGCCACTCGATCCCGCAAAGAAGAACTCCATCGTCCTCACCGAAGGCCCCAACCGCGCCGCCGCCCGCAGCTACTTCCGCTCAGTCGGCTTCAGCAAGGAAGACCTGCACAAGCCGCTCATCGGCATCGCCAACACCTGGACCGAGATTGGCCCCTGCAACTTCCATCTCCGCCAGGTCGCCGAAGCCGTCAAGCAGGGCATCCGCGAGGCCGGCGGCATGCCCGTGGAATTCAACACCATCACCATCCACGACGGCATCACCATGGGCACGCAGGGCATGAAGGCCTCGCTCATCTCGCGCGAAGTCATCGCCGACAGCATCGAATTGGTCAGCCGCGGCAACTCCTTCGACGGCCTCGTCTGCATCGCGGGCTGCGACAAGAACATGCCCGCCAGCATCATGGCGCTCGCCCGCCTCGACATCCCCGGCCTCATGCTCTACGGCGGTAGCATCGCCCCCGGCAACCTCAAGCAGCCCGACGGCTCCAACAAAGAAATCACCATCCTGCAGGTCTTCGAAGGTATGGGCGCCCACGCCGCTGGCAAGATCAACGACGACCAACTCGAAGCCCTCGAAGCCGCGGCCTGTCCCGGCCCTGGAGCCTGCGGAGGCCAGTTCACCGCCAACACCATGGCCATGGCCGGCGAGTTCCTCGGCATCTCCCCCATGTTCCTCTCCGGCGTCCCCGCCATGTCGCCCGAGAAGGCCGCCGCCTCTCGCGCCGCCGGCCGCATGGTCATGGACCTCGCCCGCCGCGGCGTCAAGCCCAGCGACATACTCACCCGCAAGTCCATCGAGAATGCCATCGCCGCCGTCGCCGCATCCGGCGGCAGCACCAACGCCGTCCTGCACCTCATCGCCATCGCGCACGAGCTCAAGATCCCCATCACCATGGAGGACTTCGACCGCATCTCCGAGCACACGCCCTTCATCTGCGACCTCTCCCCCGGCGGCAAGTACGCAGCCAAGGACTACCAGGACGCCGGCGGATCGCGTCTCCTCGCTCAACGCCTCCTCGAACGCAAGCAGCTTCACGATGGCCCAACCGTCTCCGGCAAATCCATCCACGAAGAAGCCGCCCTCGCCGTCGAAACTCCCAACCAGCCCGTCATCTACAAATGGGACAAGCCGCTCAAACCCACCGGCGGACTCGTTATCCTGCGCGGCAACCTCGCCCCCGAAGGCTGCGTCATCAAGGTCGCCGGCCACGAGCGTCTCAACCACACCGGAACCGCCCGCGTCTTCGACAACGAAGAAGGCTGCCACCGCGCCGTCGAAGCCGGAAAGATCAACCCCAACGACGTCCTCGTCATCCGCTACGAAGGCCCCAAGGGCGGTCCCGGCATGAGGGAGATGCTCGCCGTCACCGCCGCCGTCAAAGGCATTCCCGCGCTCTCGGACACCGTCGCTCTGCTCACCGACGGGCGTTTCTCTGGCGCAACCCGCGGCCTCATGGCCGGCCACGTCGCCCCTGAAGCATTCCTAGGCGGTCCGATTGCAGCCGTCCACGAAGGCGACACCATTACCTTCGACATCCCCGCCCGCAAGCTAACCCTCAACGTCCCCGACGCCGAAATCGCCGCGCGCCTCAAGTCCTTCACGCCGCCCGCCCCACGCTTCACCCGCGGCGTCTTCGCCAAGTACGCCAACACCGTCTCCTCCGCCAGCCAGGGAGCGATCACCTCTTGAGTTGAGCGCCGAAGGCGCGACAGATTATGGATAACCAGAGCGCATAAGCAATCATGGAGGACCATCATCATGAGATATAAGAACTATCTGATCGACATAAAGCCGTTCGCGCTTCGCGATGGACCCGAGTGGACCGTCCATGTCACCGTCGAGCGTGATTTACGTGACCAAATAGAGTTCATAAAAAAAATAGAAACTGGCAATAGGTTCAAGAGTGAATCGGAGGCTAGCCAGTTCGGGGAATTAGAAGGCAAACGCTTCGTAGACGGACTATAGAGCGGTGTTGGGAAGGTACAACATGGGAATCGAAGAAAGCCCTAGGAACCGCTCGTTAGGCGTGAAGCTCAGCATCTTGGGGATCTCATCGATACCGCTGTGCATCGCCTATCTGGTACCGAGATTTGAATGGATACGCGGAGTTATGGCGTTTCTTATGGAACTTGGAATCCTCGGTGCTGTCTATTGGATCGGAACGCGTTGGTATAACGCGCTTCGCATTGGCGGTAAGGTGCCGGTGAGCGATAAGCCCGATTATTTTGCGCTTTCTGCGTCGATACTCGCCGGCCTCGGCATTTGGGCACTTCTTCTGTCCTTGATATCGCACCAAGTCGTTAGAACCTACTGGCAATAACAAAATTAGGCCTTGGCAGGCACACGGAGTCTCATAATGGCAAACAAGTCGAACACCCACCCCACCCTAACCGGAGCCGAAATCATCTGGGCCACCCTCGCCGGCGAAGGCGTCACCACTGTCTTCGGCTATCCCGGCGGAGCCATCCTGCCCGCCTACGACGCGCTGCGCAAGTTCCCCATCCACCACGTCCTGGTGCGCCACGAGCAGGGCGCCTCGCACATGGCCGACGGCTACGCCCGAGCCTCGGGTAAGGTCGGCGTCGCCATCGCGACTTCAGGCCCCGGCGCCACCAACCTGGTCACCGGCATTGCCACGGCCATGCTGGACTCCGTGCCCATCGTCTGCATCACCGGCCAGGTCTCGTCGAAAGTCCTTGGCACCGACGCGTTTCAGGAGATCGACATCACCGGCATCACCCTGCCCATCACCAAGCACAACTTCCTGGTCACGCGCGCGGAGGACATTGCCCCCACCATCCGCGAAGCCTTCCAGATCGCCACCACCGGCCGCCCCGGCCCTGTCCTGGTCGACATCACCAAAGACGCGCAGCAGGCCACCGCGCCCTTCGACTTCGCCGCCTCCGCGCCCGCGCCGCACCGCCCGCATCCCATGCTGCGTGCCGAGTCCGCATCCATCAAGGAAGCCGTCGCCCTTATCTCCGCCGCCAAGAAGCCCGTCATCCTCGCCGGCCACGGCATCATCGTCTCAGGAGCGCGCGACCAGGTCATCGCCTTCGCCGAGCGCCGCAACATCCCCGCCGCAAGCACGCTGCTCGGCCTCGGCGCCTTCCCCACCGGCCACCCCCTCGCGCTCGGCATGATGGGCATGCACGGCGAGTCCTGGGTCAACACCGCCATCCAGGAATCCGACCTGCTGCTCGCCTTCGGCATGCGCTTCGACGACCGCGTCACCGGCAACCTCACCCAATACGCGCCCCACGCCAAAAAGATCCACGTCGAGATCGACCCTTCCGAAATAGACAAGAACGTCCATGCCGACGTAGCCCTCATCGGCGACCTCAAGGATGTCCTCGAAACGCTGTTGCCTTTGCTTCCCGCCACGGAATCGGGTACCCCATCTTCGACGACGGCTTTATCGTCGTCTAAGGTGGGTCGTCGCGAAGCAACGGACTGGCTCCGCGAAATCGCCAAACTCAAAGGCGACGCCAGCGTCCGCGACATCATCAACCTCCCCGACCTCGGCCACCTCTACGCCGCGCACGTCATCCACGACATCTGGTGCGAGGCCCGCGACTCCGGCCGTCTCGAGCAGACCGTCATCGTCACCGACGTCGGCCAGCACCAGATGTGGGAGGCCCAGTACTTCCGCCATGACACCCTGCGCTCGCTGATCACCTCCGGCGGCCTCGGCACCATGGGCTTCGCGCTCCCCGCCGCCATCGGCGCCAAGTTCGCCTGCCCCGAGAAGGACGTCTGGGTCATAGCCGGGGACGGCGGCTTCCAGATGACCGCTTCCGAGCTCGCCACCATCCAGCAGGAAAAGATCGCCATCAACATCGCCGTCATCAACAACGGCTTCCTCGGCATGGTCCGCCAGTGGCAGGAGATCTTCTACGACAAGAACTACTCCTGCACGCCCATCCTCTCGCCCGACTTCGTGCTCCTCGCCGCCGCGCACGGCATCGCCGGCGCCACCGTGCGCGAGCGCAAAGCCGTCATCCCCACCGTCACCCAAGCCCGCACCAGCGGAAAGCCGTTCCTCATCAACTTCCAGGTCGAAAAGGAAGACGGCGTCTACCCCATGATCGCCCCCGGCGCGGCCCTCCACGAAATGACCCGCCGCCCCACCAAGAACCCCCTCCTCGAAACCCCCGAGGACATATAGATGACTGCCGAAACTCAGTGGCGCATTGCCGAGCTGCCAGAAAGTTCTCTTTCACGTACGAAACACACGTGGAACGGCGAGCCGATGAAGCCAGCTCGACATCTGTTCTTGGCTGTTTATCCTGATGGACCTATGATTTATCGCTACGCCGACGACTGGCAGTTCGCAGGGGACACATGGCATCAGAATATAGACGCCGCGTTGGAGCAGATCGATTTCGAGTTTGGCGTCTCTGACCTGAAATGGAAGACAGTCACCGAGGCTGAAGCCACTGAGATTATGACGCGACGGAAGGGAGACTAAAGGACCATGCTCCAAACCTTCGTGTCCCACATGGAAAGTAAACTGAACATCCCCGCGCACGCAACCTCGCGTCCGAGATCCGTCGTGCGCGCGCTTCTCCTCCTGCCATTCCTCCTCATCGGCTGCAAATCCGCGCCCACCCCCGCGCCAACCCCTGCCGCCGAAACAACCCCCGCCGCAACCTACCCACCCCGCCCCACCACCCCACCCGCCCCCTTCAAAATCTTCCATCACGCCAACAGCACCTTCACCCTCACCGTCGCCCCCAACGCCACCGACGATGAAATCTCCGCCCTCGTCTGGCAGTTCCGCGACGCCGCCCGCACCCACTCCTTCGACACCATCAAAATCCCGCAGAAAGAAGTAGACGCCGACGGCTCCAACGTCTGGTTCCACATCTATCGCGGCGCCAAATGCGCACCCGAAAAGTACGCGCCCGGCAATCCACCCTGTGGCGGCAGTTATCACGCCTCGGGCGACTACACCTTCGTCCCACACCCCACATGGGATAAAGGCCAGCTCAACCCCGGCCAGGACCACCCCATCGACCTCTGGGACTCCGAAGCCCCCTACGCTCCACCCTCAGCCCACTGAGCCCATGCTCCTCCGCCCCTCCATCCCGCTGCTGCTCACCCTGCTCCTCACCCCAGCAGCCCTCGCCCAATCTCCGCCCGCCGTGGGAGTAGCCAACCTCATCAGTCTCCGCCTGCTCGACGCCGATAGCGGCCAACCCATGCCCAACCTCAAGGTCGACCTCTACGGCGACACTGGAGGCAAGCCGCTACCCATCACCGCTCTCGGCGACCTGTACGAGGTCGACATCACCGGACAAGTCACCCTCAAGGTCGGCGAGATCACTTCCCCAACCTCCCACGCCACTGACTTTATCGCATGCACATCGCTGAACCTCCCGGCATTCGACGTCAAACAGATTCAGGCCAGCGGCATCTCCCCGCAAAACAAGTGCAGCAAGGCTACCCATCCGGCCGCGCCCGGCGAACTCATTATCTTCATCCGCAGGACCCACTGGTGGGAACGATGGAAGGACACCGACTAACCCGAGCCAAGCTAACCCGAACCAGCCGCACTCTCTATTGATATGACCCGCCGCCCCTCCATCCCGCTGCTTCTCTTCACCTTGCTGCTCTCGCCGGCAGCTCTCGCTCAAACTCCGCCTGCCTACACCCCGCCCACCCCTGCCGAAATCCGCGCCGCCGCGCAGCCCACCTCCGATCCCACCTGGTGGAAGCACGCCGTCATCTACGAGATCTACCCCCGCAGCTTCCAGGACACCAACGGCGATGGCATCGGCGACCTCAACGGCATCACGCTGCGCCTTCCCTACCTTCAGTCCCTCGGCGTCGACGCCATCTGGCTCGCCCCCATGTACCCCTCGCCGCAGGTCGACTTCGGCTACGATATCTCCGACTACACCGCCGTCGACCCCCAATACGGCACCCTCGCCGACTTCGACCGCTTGCTCGCCGCCGCCCAGACCCACCACATCCGCATCCTGCTCGACATGGTGCTCAACCACACCTCCTCGAAGCACCCCTGGTTCGTGGATTCCGCCAGCTCCCGCACCAACCCGCACGCCAACTGGTACATCTGGAACAGCGGCAAGCCCACCACCAACCCCAAAGCCCCCAACGCCCACCACGGCCCGCGCGGCTGGGTCGTCCCGCCTAACAACTGGTCCAGTCTCTTCCAGGGCTCTGCGTGGGAGTGGGTTCCCGCCCGCGGCCAGTTCTACTACCACTTCTTCTATAAGCAGCAGCCCGACCTCAACTGGCGCAACCCCGCCGTCGAAAAAGCCATGTTCGACGCCATGCGCTTCTGGCTCGACCGCGGCGTCGCCGGCTTCCGTCTCGACGCCATCACCACCCTCTTCGAAGACCCCAAGCTCCACGACGAGCCACTCACCGGCCGCCTCGACGCCAGCGGCTTCCCCGAGTCCAACCACTCGCTCACCAGCGGCCTGCCGGAAGTCCACGACGTCCTCCGCCGCCTACGCAAACTCGTCGACAGCTATCCCGACAACCGCGTCCTGGTGGGCGAAATCTACGTACCCCGCACCTCCGATCTGCTGCAGTGGTATGGCACGCCCGCCGCGCCTGAACTCCAGCTCCCCATGGACACCCTGGTCGGCTTCCACACCGAAGGCGGCGGCCAGGCCAGCGGTGCCAACGTCAACCTCAACCTCGCCCACTTCCGTCAATCTATCTCCGACATGGAGACCGAACTCGACGGCCATCAGCCCCTGCTGGTCTTCGACAACCACGACAACACCCGCAGTTGGGACCGCTTCGGCGACGACGCCACGCCCGAGAACAAACTCCGCATCGCCAAACTCATCGCGACAATTCTCTACACCACCCGCTCCACCGCCCTCACTTACTACGGCGCCGAGCTCGGCATGACCACCCACACTCCCACCCGCAAGGAAGACGTCCGCGACCCCATCGGCATCACCGGCTGGCCCCAGGAGAAAGGCCGCGATGGCGAGCGCACCCCTATGCAATGGTCACCTCTGCCACCGTCAGCCTCCTTTAGCCCCTCCGCCCACCCGTGGCTTCCCATCGGCTCGGACTACCCCACCGTCAACGTCACCAGCGAGACCGGCCAGCCCGACACCCTCCTCACCTGGACCCACGATCTCATCGACCTCCGCCGCGGCTATCCCGCGCTGCACGACGGAGGCTTTGTCATGCTCGACCCCACCAACCCCAGCGTCCTTAGCTTCGTCCGCAAAGCCGCTGACGGCTCCGCCATCCTTGTCTCGCTCAACTTCACCGCGCAGTATCAAACCGTCCACCTCGACCTCGCCGCAACCGGAGTAGGCAGCCACTACACCTGGGTCCACATGGACGATAACGTCCAATTCGGACCCCTCTATACCCTTTCTCCACTCACCCTCCCGCCCTACGCCGCCCTCATCACGGGGGTGAAATGACCGCGCCGCACCTTCAACTCGAGACCCCACGCCTCATCCTCCGCCCCGGACGCGACTCCGACCGCGCGCCCTACGCCGCCATGAACGCCGACCCGCTCGTAATGACCTACTTCGCCTCCACCATGACCTCAGATGAAAGCGACGCCTCCTTCACCCGCTTCCAGGACGCCTACGACCGCGACGGCTTCGGCTTCCTCGTCGCCGAACTCCGCTGGACCGGGGCCTTCGCCGGCATCATCGGAGCTCAGACCATGCGTGACGTCGTCCCCAACCTCCCGCAACCCGCCGTCGAAATCGGCTGGCGTCTTCCCCGCGCACTCCACGGCCAGGGCCTCGGCACCGAAGGAGCCCGAGCAACCGTCGATTTCTGTTTCAACACCCTCAAACTCCCCGAAGTTGTAGCCATCACCGCCCTGGGCAACCAACCCTCCCGCCACATCATGGAAAAGCTCGGCATGGTTCACCGCCCCGACCTCGACTTTGACCACCCGCGCATCCCCGTCGGTCACCCGCATCTTCGCCACACGCTCTATCAACTAAGGAACCCAACCTCAACGCAACTAAACTGACAACTGATCACTGAGAACGGACAACTCCTATGCTCCACACCTTCGTAGCCCTAGTCCAAGACAAACCCGGCGTCCTCACCCGCGTCGCCTCGCTCTTCCGCCGTCTCAACATCAACATCGTCTCCCTCACCGTAGGCGAGTCCGAGCGCGCCGACACCTCGCGCATGACCATCGTCTGCGAGGCGCCCGAAACCGCGGCCCATCGCATCCGGGCCTCGCTCTACAAACTCGAAATCACCGTCGACGTCGACGAGGTCGGCCGCTCCGAGGGAGTCATCCGCGAGCTGTGCCTCATCAAGGTCGCCGCCGGCCCCAACGAGCCCAACGGCCTCCACTCCCGCTCGCAGATCTTCGAGCTGGCAACCGTCTTCCACGCCCGCGTCGTTGACCTCGCCACTGAGTCCATCATGCTGGAGCTGACCGGCAGTTCTTCTAAGATCGAAGGCCTGGTCCAGGTCCTGCGCGAGTCCGGCTACACCATCCTCGAGGTCTCCCGCACCGGCCGAATGGCCATGCGCCGCGGCGTCCACACCAGCCGCGTCCTCAAAGCCCTCGCCACCCCCAACGGCACCCACAAGCCCAAAATCGCCCCCCGCCCCAAACTCTCCAAAGCCGAAATCATCCCCAACCAGTTCCCCGGCCTCGAAGAAGAAGAGGAATAAGACCAAGAGCCACCACGGATAGACACGGATAAGATGACCTCATCCGTGTCCAACCGTGAAATCCGTGGTTAGCCTCTCGTCTTGAATCGGTTCAATCCGGTGTTATCGGTGTTAAGCCCTCACTCTCAGCTAACATATACATACAAAGGAAAACGAACACTCATGGCAAAGACCTACCACGACGCAGACGCAGACCTCTCACTCATTCAAGCCAAGAAAGTCGCCATCATCGGCTACGGCTCGCAGGGCCACGCCCACGCCCTCAACCTGAAGGACTCCGGCGTCGACGTCCGCGTCGGCCTCCGCCCCGACTCCCCCAGCGCGGATCGCGCCCGCAAAGCCGGCCTGGTCGTCGATACCGTTGCCAACGTGAGCAAGTGGGCCGACGTCATCATGAACCTCACGCCCGACCAGACCGCGGCGAAGGTCTACCATGCGGAAATCGCCCCCAATATGAAGCCCAACGTCACGCTGATGTTCGCCCATGGCTTCAACATCCGCTTCCGCACCATCCAGCCGCCCGCCGGCGTCGACGTATCCATGGTCGCTCCCAAGGCCCCCGGCCACCGCGTCCGCGAGGTCTTCACCGAAGGCGGCGGCACACCGGCGCTTGTGGCCGTGGAACAGGACGCGTCCGGCCACGCGCTCGCCCAGGCCCTCAGCTACGCCAAGGGCATCGGCGCCACCCGCGCCGGCGTTCTCCAGACCACCTTCACCGAGGAGACCGAGACCGACCTGTTCGGCGAGCAGGCTGTCCTCTGCGGAGGCACGTCAGCGCTGGTCAAGGCAGGCTTCGAAACCCTGGTTGAGGCCGGCTACCAGCCCGAACTCGCTTACTTCGAGGTCCTCCACGAGCTCAAGCTCATTGTCGACCTGATGTACCGCGGCGGCCTTGCCTACATGCGCTACTCGGTATCCGATACCGCCGAGTGGGGAGACTACGTAGCCGGCCCGCGCATTGTCACACCCGAGGTCAAGAAGGCCATGCGCAAGCTGCTCGACGAAATTCAGGACGGCAGTTTCGCCAAGCGCTTCATCGAAGAGAACGAGACTGGCCGCAAGGAGTTCACTCGCATCCGCGCCGCCGAGGCCGCTCACCCCATCGAGATCGTGGGGGCCGGCCTGCGCGCCGCCATGCCCTTCCTCGACCCTGTCAAAGTGGTCGACGGCGCCGTCCAGAAAGCCTAGGCAGCGTCAGCGCAAGCGATGCCTCGCCGGTTACTAACCAATTGCCCCAACTCCGCGCTCACAACTGATCGCTGGGGTTGGGGTATTTCCTTTCAGGAATCAGCCAGTTAGCGGTGGGCGCAGCGTCACGGCCGATTGTGGCCTTTGGCCGGCACGTCCTGTTATCTATTTGTAAAATAACTGGTTACGAATTACCAAAGATACCGGGGAAATACCCCATTTTGCTGCATCGGAAACTCCGGGGCTATGCTAGCTTCAAACCAGTCCATATGACCTGTACGTGTTAGCCCCCTGACACCTATGGGTGACCTTGTACCACTTAAGGAGCACTCCCCGATGCTGAAGTTGCCCCTCTTTCTTCTGGTTCTTCTGGGAACTTGTGCCGCTCAGGAGCAGCATTCCCTCAACCAGCTCCAGAACAATGCGCGCATCCTCATGGTCTTCGCTCCCGACGCAAACAGCCCCAGCTTCAAGCGGCAACTGGAACTGATTGAGCGCCATAGCTTTGAGCTCTCGATTCGAAACACGGTTGTCGTTCCAGTCTCGACTGCCCCGAAATTCGATGAGTTGTTCACCTTCGAAAACTTGCCCCTGGGCACTCCCGGCGAGCAGGCCGACGCACGCAGCCGGTTCCACGTTCTGCCCGGGGACTTCCTCGTGATCCTGCTCGACCAGAGCGGCGCTGTGCAGATTCGCTCAGCCGCCCCCGTGGACATCCACGAACTCACCGCGAGCCTCGACTCTTTGTCAGACCGGCGCTAGAGAGAACCTCCCAGGCCTCAACGCTCGGGCGTGTGCACAGCTTCTCCGGAAAAAGGAGGCGCGCACACGCCCTTACTCTTGCCGGTCGAGGTAAACTCGACAACAATGGAAACCTCTTCCGAGCTCGATCTTGGTCAAAGCGCCCTCGCTGCGGGGCCTACTCCCGTCCCTGAGATCGTCGCCGCCTTGCGCAAAGTCGAGGGCCTCGACGGTCTCTCCGACCACGATTACCTCTGGCTCGCACATAACGGCACCGAACGCAAAGTCGGCCCTGGAACCATGATCTTCCGCGAGGGAGATCCGCCCCTCGGCATGAACATCCTGCTCGCCGGCGAGATTCATGTGCGCCGCTCCCAGAGCGGCAATCTCTCGCTATTCATCGCGCGCGTTGGCCAGCTCTCCGGCCTGCTGCCATACTCCCGTATGAAGGGCTACGGCGGCAACGGCTACAGCGTCGGCTACGCCTGGTCGCTCGATATCGCCAAAGAGAAGTTTCCGGAGATGCTCGCCGCCATCCCATCCATGGCGCAGCGCTGCGTCTCCGTCCTGCTCAACCGCGTCCGCGAGGTCACCCGCATCGAGATGCAGGCGGAAAAGCTCACCGCTTTGGGCAAGCTGGCGGCAAACCTGGCGCACGAGCTTAACAATCCCGCCTCTGCCGCCCAGCGCTCCGCCGCCAGCCTCTTCGGCGAACTCCGCAGCTTCGGCGACCTCAAGCAACAGCTCGGCGCAACCCTCGCGAGGACCGGCCAGTTGGAGCAGTATCAGGACTGGGCGCGGCGTACGCGCGAGAAAATGGCTGGCTACACCAGCCGCGCCATTCTCCCCGACAACCCGCTCGACCTCAGCGACCGCGAGGAGCTGTTCCGCGCCTGGCTGGCTGCCCGCGGCATCCCCGAGCCGTGGGTCATCGCCTCGGTCGTTGCCGAGTCTCCCATGACCATCGCGCATCTCGAGGAGCTCGCCACCTTGCTCTCGCCCCAGGCGCTGGCCGTCTCCGCCGCAGCCTTTTCCAGTTCGCTTCGTGTGGAACGCATGGCCGAGACCGTCGTCAACTCCACCGTTCGCATCTTCGATCTTATCTCCGCCATCAAGGACTACTCCTACATGGACCAGGCGCCCATCCAGGAGATCGACTTGGCGCAGTCCCTAGACACCACCCTCACCATGTTCAACTCACGCCTGGACCAAGTCCTGGTCGAACGCCAGTATGACCCGGCGGTGCCCCACATCAGCGCCTACGGCAGCGAGCTCAACCAGGTTTGGACCGAGCTCATTGAAAACGCTCTCGACGCCATGAGTCTGACGCATGCGAGCAACGGCGACCCTGCCGTCCCGCGCGGCACCCTGCGCCTCAGGACCAGCCAACTCGGCGAGATGGTCACCATCGAGATATGGAACGACGGCCCCGGCATCCCGCCCGAGGTCGTCTCCCGCATCTTTGAGCCGTTCTACACCACCAAGCCGCCCGGTCAGGGCCTCGGTCTCGGCCTCGACTCCGTCACCCGGATCGTCAACAAACACAATGGCTTCGTAACGGTCGATTCCAAACCAGGCGCCACTCGCTTCCAGGTCCGCCTCCCCATCGACCGCACCCAGGCTTACTAGGGGCCGCAGGCGCCTTCCCTCGTGGAATCCCGCACATTCCAAAGCGCATTACATATAGGAGCGCGATCGCTAGGTCGTTACTTCCACGCCGCGCCAGAATGCCACATGGTGCTTCACATTCCGCGCCGCCGGCTTCGGGTCGGGGTAATACCACGCCGCGTCCGGATTCTCCTGGCCATCGACCACCAGGGTGTAGTACCGGGCCTGGCCTTTCCAGGTGCAACTCGAAGTCGTCGAACTTGCCTTGAAGAACTCCCGTTTTACCGACTCGTCCGGGAAGTAGACGTTTCCCTCAACCGTCTCGTATTTCTCGCTCTCGGCGAGGGTCTGACCGTTCCACACTGCCTTTGCCATAGCCAAATCCTGCATTCTTTTCAATAAGTTACGATCACGCACAGAGTGCGCCCAATAGTGCCGCAGGCGCGTGACCGCAACTTGCGCGACTGTAATTGTATCAGGATTGGTGCAGAATCGAAAGCCCAGCCCAATCCGTCCCCACTACCCGGACTCTCGGGGCTCAAACCGGACGGTCCGTTGCCTAGGCCACGCTTTCCACTACCGGACGCGTCTTCTCTGGATCCGGCAGTTCGAGCACCGGCACCGTCGCCGGAGGCCCGATCTTCTTCTGATAGCTGCACTCCGGCGTGGCCGGCTTCTCGTCCTCCGTTGCACCCTTGCGCCTGCGCCGTTTCGGCAGCGCCTCCCGGTTGTTCGGGCAAACCAGATAGGTCCCCTTGGCGTTCGCCACTTCCAGCAGGTACGCGCTGTCGCACTTCGGGCACACCTGGTTCACCAGCTTCAGGTTGCTGGCAAAATCGCACTTCGGGTAGTTCACGCAACCGTAAAACGTGTCGCCGCGCCTGGTCTTCCGCACCGCGATGTCCCCGCCATCTTTCGGGCACAGAACATCCAGCAATTCCTGTTTGACGTACTTGCACTTGGGATAGCCGCTGCACGCGATGAACTCGCCGTACTGGCCGTGGCGTTGCAGCAGCGGCTTGCCGCATTTCGGGCAAGCCTCGTCCAGTTGCACTGGCGGCTTCTGCTGCACCTTCTGCGTCAGCTTGCGAATCGTTCGGCACGGCGGGTCGGCTGAGTAGTCCGGGCAACTCATAAACGGCCCCCACGGCCCGTTCTTCAGCACCATCTCCTTGCCGCAGTTGTCGCAGAACTCCTTCTCCGGAACATCATCTGCGCCCGGAGCGCTCAGGTCCGGTTTGGCCGCAAAGTTCTCCTTGGTAAAGTCGCAGCTAACCTGTTCGACAATCACTTTCTTCGCCGCCTGCTGCGCCTGCTCAATCGCAGCCGTCATGGCTTTTACATCCGCGACCTCCAGCGAGAACTCGGTTACGTCCTCGATCATTCCCTTCACAGTCATCGGAAAGTGCAGCGCCTTGGTGATTTTCTTGGTCACCGCCTTCGCATCTTTCTTCCATGGCCCCGCCGCAACCGTCACTGGCTTCTTCTTGGTGAAGTTGGAGCAGGAGTAGAAGCTGCCGAACTTGCCCCACTTCAGCACCAGCGGCGCCCCACACTTGTCGCAGATTTCGGTGGTCGGCTCCTCCATCCGCTTGATGTCTTCCATGTTCTTGCCGGCGACCACCAGCTCTTCTTCAAAGTGGTCGTAAAACCCGTTCAGCAAATCGGTCCAACGCTCGTGTCCTTCTTCCACCGCATCCAGTTCGCTCTCCAGGGTCGCGGTGTACGCCGTGTCAAAGATGTACGGAAAATTCTTCACCAGCAGCTTGGTCACAACGGTGCCAATCTCGGTCGGCACGAACTTCGCCTGAATCTTCTTCACATAGTCGCGGTCCTGGATGGTGTTGATGATCGACGCGTACGTCGAAGGCCGCCCGATTCCCCGCTCTTCCAGCACCTTCACCAGGCTCGCCTCGTTGTAGCGCGGCGGCGGTTGTGTGAACTTCTGTTCCGAATCGACCGAAATCCTGTCCAGCGTCTGACCCGCATTCAGCTCCGGCAGGATCGAATCCTCCGAGCCGCCATCCCACACCTTCAGGAAGCCGTCGAACTTCAAGGTGCTTCCGGTCGCGCGGAAGTCGTAGGTCCGGTCCGCCTTCGCCGCGATGTCCACCGTCGTTTGGTCGAACACCGCCGGCGTCATCTGCGACGAGACAAACCGCTGCCAGATCATTTTGTACAACTTGTATTGCTCATCGCTGAGGCTCGTGCGAATTGAATCGGGCGCAAAGTCCACCCGCGTCGGCCGAATCGCTTCGTGCGCATCCTGCGCCTGCTCTTGCCGCTTGCCTGCAAACTCGTTCGGCTTCTCCGGCAGATACTGCTTGCCCAGGCTGCCGACATAGTCACGCGCCTCCGCAATTGCATCCGGGGCAACGCGCGTCGAGTCGGTACGCATGTAGGTAATCAGGCCCACCGTGCCCTCTTTGCCAATCTCCACGCCTTCGTACAACCGCTGCGCCACACCCATCGTGCGCCGCACGTTGAAGCCCAGCCGGCTGGAAGCGTCCTGCTGCAGCTTGCTCGTCGTATACGGAGCCATCGGATTGCGCCGGCGCTCCTTGCGGTCGACACTCGCAACCGACCATGCAGCCTTCTCCAACTGCGCCACTACCGCCGCCGTGCGCTCGCCGTTCTCCAGGGCGCCCGCGAGAAACTGCTCCTTGCCCTCTTCGTCCGTCCCATTCGCGACCCGCGCCGGCACGCCATCGATGCCGGTGAACTTCGCAGCAAACTCCTGGCCCTCGCGCTTCGTCTTCAGGTTCGCGTCGATCGTCCAATACTCCACCGGCTTAAAATCGTTGATCTCCTGCTCGCGTTCCACAATCAGCCGCAGCGCCACCGTCTGCACGCGCCCCGCGCTCAATCCGCGCCGCACCTTGTCCCACAGCAACGGCGAGACCTGGTATCCCACCAGCCGGTCGAGCACCCTCCGCGTCTGCTGCGCGTCCACCAGGTTTTCGTCGATGTCGCGTGCATGTTCAAATGCGGCCTTCACTGCCTTCTGCGTAATCTCGTTGAAGGTCACGCGCCGCAGCATCGCCTTGTCCTTCATCACTGGCGCGAGCTGCATCGCAAGATGCGCGGCGATCGCCTCGCCTTCGCGGTCCGGATCAGGCGCCAGATACACATAGTCCGCCTTCGCCGCCAGCTTCCTCAGATGGGCCACCACTTTTTCCTTGCCTGGAGACACAATCAGCGTTGGCTCAAACGTCCGGTTCACAAGCTCCACGCCAATGTCGTTCTTCGGCAGGTCCATGATGTGCCCGATCGAGGCCTCCACCATATAGTCGCTGCCGAGATATTTATTGATCGTCTTCGCCTTCGCCGGCGATTCCACGATCACAAGTGACTTTGCCATTCGTTCCCTTCACCCATCAAACCTAACTGCAAATGTACAAAAAACTCTTCCCGCATCTTTCAATGCGAACCTAACACGGAACCGCCAAACATGCGAACCCACCGTGCATCGGAAAAACTTCAGCGCCAGTCGAGAATCTACACCCATAGACTACTTTTCTTCAATTTCGTTTCAGACGCATCGCTTCAAAACAAAGCCATTGCAAAGCTATCCAGCGAGGTCAAGATGCTCAATCTGCTCTCGTTTCATCCGCACTGATTCATTTGAGCCACAGTAGCAGTTCAACTTGTGTGGGCGCCGCCTAGAAGCAGCGAACATAGTTCTTTCCCGGCAATTGCTTCACCCGGCCGCGCAGCTCCAGTTCAAACAACGCCGTGAATATCTCCGCCGAACCCAACTGCGCCTCCAGCCCTTCGATTAAATCGTCGAGTTGCAACGCCTCATCTCTTCGCAGCCGGTCCAGCACCACCCGCTCATACTCCGGAAGAGGCCTGTCGTCAGGATCGTTAAATAAGGATGCGGCTCCCCCTGCATTCGATTCAACCTGTCTCGCAACCCCCATCTCCTCTTCAAGTTCCCGTTTCACCGTCGACGGCAGATCTTCCCAAACATCCTCCCACGTCGCCGTCAGCTTTGCGCCCTGCTTGATCAGTGTGTTCGGCCCCCACGCATTCTTGTTGGTCACGTTCCCCGGCACCGCATAGACATCGCGATTCTGTTCCATCGCACAGCGCGCCGTAATCCGCGTGCCCGAGTACTCACCCGCCTCCACCACCAGCACCCCGATGCTCATCCCGCTGAGTATCCGGTTGCGCAGCGGAAAATTCTGCGGCGCCGGAAACGTCCCTAGCGGAAACTCGCTCACGATGGTCCCGCCTGACTCTACAATCCTCTCCGCAAGCTTCTTGTTCTCCTTCGGATACACCACGTCGATGCCCGTCCCCCACACCGCAACTGTCTTTCCGCCCGCATCGAGCGCCCCTTTGTGCGCTGCCGAATCCACGCCGCGCGCCATACCGCTGAAGATCACCAGGCCCCGGTTGGCGAGATCGCGCGCCAACATCTCCGCCATGCCCAACCCGTATGGCGAAGGCTGCCGCGTTCCCACCACGGCAATCCCGGGCCGCGCAAGCAGCGCGGCATTCCCCCTAATCCAAAGCGCGGCCGGTGGATCGTAGATCTCCAGCAGCCGCCGCGGGTAAGCTTCATCGTCACGGGTCAGGAAAAATCCGCCCGTCTCCGCAACTCGCTTGGCTTCGTCCTCGGCCGCTTCGAAGGCCCGCCCCTCAAACACAAACTGCGCCGCCCGCGCCGGCAGCCCCGCACCTTCCAACTCGGTCAGCGATGCCTCAAACACCCGCTCCGCCCCGCCAGAACCAGCCCCCAGCCGCGCAATCGCCCGCGCAATCCGCGTAGGCCCCATCTCTGGCGTCAGCGCCAGTGCCAACCATCCCAGCCTGGCTCTCTCTCTTATGCTCAGCGCATATTGCTCTGCGTCGCTGCTCTTTGTCATCTCACTCCATCACGCCGATCGCGCACAAAACCAAATCCGGGCTCGCGCAATTACGGGTGCAGGCCGGCTGTGGCCAGCATCCCGAAAAGCTGTCGCTGCGTGGACAAGTCGATTGACTCCGCCACCAGCTTGCCATCGCGATCGAACACAAACGTCCTGGGCACGCCGTCGATGTGGAACAGGGCGCCGACCTTGCCCTTATCATCCAGCAGCACCGGTGGATGATAGCTGCGCCCCACCAAATAGCGGTTCATATCGAATACGCTTTCCGGCGTCGGCGAAACTACCGACAGGATCACCAGCCCCTGCGATTGATAGTGCGTATAAATCAGGTCGAGGTCCGTCATCTCGTTGCGGCAAGGCATGCATTCCGCAGACCAGAAATTGACCAGCACAATCTTGCCCTTCAGCGCAGAAAGCGTGACCTTCTTCCCGTTCGCGTCCTTCAACGTGAAGTCGGCCTTGGCCACATCTGCCTGGTTCGCGACCAGAATCTCGTCCGCCTTGGCCAGTAGCGGGTCCTTCAGGCTCGTCGTAATCTGCGCATAGCGCGATAGCTTGGCCAGATCCATATAAGGCCGCGGCGGCAGGCCGTCTTTCCCTGGCTGCTGCGGCGACTCGGACAGTGCCTGCGCCAGCGTGTCGGCCGCGGCCTGAATCACGTCATGGCCGGGATCGCCCTGCGTGGCGGCATGGCTCAACGCATCGGCAACTTTCACCTTGGCAGCCCCGGGCGGAAGTGAATTGATGTCCTTCGAGAGTTGCAGAATCATCGGCGGACGCTGATCGTCGGTAATCCTCGCTGGGCGCGGCGGTGCTGAGCCATCCATTGGCATCGGGGGCCGCGGAAGCCCTCCGAGGTCCACCAGTCGTTGGTTGATGTCTGAGAGGTTCGCCTGACCCCGCAGTGCGGGCGAAGCAAGCATTACCAGGGCGACCACGAGGGTGCATCTGCGATTGTTCATAAAGGACTCACACTCACTCAATTTGCGACCCAATTGTAGCGGGTGCGCGCCGCGTTGAATACGGTATTTCCATTCTCCAGGCGCCCGTCCCGATAACGGCACCTGAACCGGCTCGCAGCGGCTTCACCGCTCCGCGCGGAACAGCCATACGCCGGTGCCGTCGTCCGGAGGCGCCTCGATGGGCCGGCCTTCACCCGCAATGATCGAGAGAATGCGCTGGTAGGCGAGTTTCGGGCCCTCCTCAACATACAGTCGTCGTTCCAGCGGCTTCCAGCCGTGCTGCGCAATAGCCTCGCGAACCTCTGCCCCTTCCAGGTGCCCTGTAGAGCGAACCTGATTGATCTGGTCCACCGCGTCCCCGTGGGCGCGGCTTCGCATCGCGGACGATTCGGAATCCAGCAGCCAGTAGCGAAATCCCGCGGCGTGCGCCTCCTCCGCCAACGCATGCACCGTGTCGCCCGGCAGATACATCAGCAATCCCTCGCAGATCAGCAGCGGATTCTGCGAGCCACGTGCAGCTTCTTCGATCACCGTCTGTCGCGCCATGGCTCTGTTCAAATCCGCGCTCCTACGCTCCAGTCGGCACCTCGGCGTCGCATCCTCGAGCACGCTAAACTTGTAATCGAGCATCGCGGGGAAGTCGACCTCGGTCCAGCGCAGTTCCGCAGGCAAATCCAATCGCCAGGCGCGCGCGTCCAGGCCGGCTCCGAGACTAAGCACCGCATCCACGCCCTGGGCCAGCGCCATCGTCAACAGCTCATCGAGCAAGTGCGTGCGTAAACCCATCCCCAATTCGATCCATGCCGGCGTTTTGGCATTCCTCAGCAGCGCCTGGCCGCGCTCGCCCGCAAGCTGCGCCGCAAAAGGGTCACGAATCAGTCCATCCGGCCGTTCAGATTCACGCGCCCGCGACGCCGCAACCATCAGCGCGGTATCGCTCACATGCTCAATTCGATGCTCCATAATCGCACCATCCCGCTGCCATTCTAGTTGCTGGACGAGAGCCGGAACCTCCGCAACACCGACTTCGCCTTCATGCGAAGCGTCAAAGACCGCACGAAGTGCCACGCGAAGCGTCGAGAGCGGCACGAAGTGCCATAAACTAATTACTTGGGCCTGCACACCACAAATTCCGTCCGCGTCGCCGCCATCGACTTCCTCAATCCCGCTCCGCTCATGTGGGACTTCGAGCACCCGCCCCGCAACGCTGAACTCGCCCAGCGCTACCAGGTCCATTACACGCAGCCATCCCTGTGCGCCGACGAACTCCTCGCCGGGCGTGCCGACCTCGGTCTGATCCCCATCGCATCGCTCACGCCCGATCTCGCCATCGTTCCCGGCTGCACCATCGCCTCATTGGATCGCGTCCGCTCTATCGAACTCATCGTCAAACAAATAAACTTCTCCGCCGAAAGCATCGACCCGGTCCTTGCTTCCGTCCGCACCATTGCCGCCGACACCGCATCCCGCAGCTCTCTCGCCTATGCCCAGATCCTCTTCCGCAAGTTCCTCCACACCGATCCAGAATTCGTCCCCGCACCGGCCGATCCCATCGCCATGCTTGCCCGGGCCGACGCCGCCCTGCTCATCGGAGATCCCGCGCTCCTGGCCCTCGAATCCCGCTGCCGCATTGAGCAAGCCGCCGGCCCCTGCCTCTGGATCGACATGGCCCACCAGTGGCGCACCCGCACCAGACTGCCCTGGGTCGCCGCCGTCTGGGCTGTTCGCCCCGAAGCTCTCACCGCCGCCACGGTTACCGCCGCGCAACTCATCGAAGACCTTCAGCAATCCCGCGACCACGGTCTCGCCAACATCGACTCGCTGGTCGCCGAGTGGACGCCGCGCATCGCCATCCCCCCCGAGATCATCCGCCACTACCTCACCCGCAACATTCACTACACGCTCGATGACGACTGCGTGGCTACTGTCCAAATGTTTCGTCGCTACGCTGCAGAAGCTGCTATCCTGTCCCCACTCCCTCGGCTTCGTTTCCTCTAAATCGAAATGCGCCGTGACTTCCGCTCTCCTCCGCGCGTCCTATTCTCTATGTCCTTGCCTGCCGCAGCTACGATGCTCTCGTCCCGGTCGATCCTCTGGGCCCTCGCCGCTGCCACGCCCGCTGCAGCCACGCCCGCCGCTGCCCATCACTCCAACCCACTCATCCATCTGTTGCTCTCCTTCGGCATCGTCGGTGTGTTCTTTGTGTCCATCGTCGACTCGTCCTTCGTCCCGCTGCCCATCCCCGGCATCACCGACATCATGGTCGTGGTGCTCGCCGCGCAGCACGCCAACCTGTTCCTGCTCCTCGGCGCAGCCACTTTTGGCTCTTTTCTCGGCGGCTTCTTCAGCTACAAAGTCGGCCAGTCCGGCGGAATGACATTCCTGGAAAAGCACGTGCCCGCGCGCTTTCTAAAGCCCGTCTGCAACTGGATGGAATCGCACGCCATCCTCTCCGTCTCATTGCCCGCCCTTCTGCCGCCGCCTATGCCCCTCTCGCCGTTCGTCCTGGCCGCGGGCGCTCTCAAGATGTCGCGTAACAAGTTCCTCACCACGTTCACGGTCAGCCGCTTCCTGCGCCATTCTGCCTTCGCAGCGCTCGGCGTCTACTACGGCCCGCATGTGCTGCGTATGTGGAACCGGTTCAGCCGCAAATGGGGCACTGAGATCCTCATCGTCGTCTGGAGCGCCATCCTCATCAGCGCCGGCATCGCCTTCTGGAAACTCTACAAGACCTCGCGCGCAGTCTCCGCCCACCCGCCGGAGGCAGGCTCACCCGCCGAAGCCTAGCCGACATTGCTGCAGCCGCGCTACAGCCAGCGTTTCGCGTCCCAATCGGCCAGCGCTGCGCCCGTAAGCTGGTCCAACTCCTCTAATAAATCCGGCTCCGGCTCCTTCTTGAAGTTGAAGCACGTCTTGCCTTGCATCCGCTTCTTCAAGCCGGCAGGAATCGCGCTTTGCAGCGGTGGATTCATGTAGAGCGGCATCAGGTGGAAGCTCACATACGCCTTCCCCAGGCGCACCTCCGCGAACCACATCGGCTGCCCCTTGTGCTGTGGAAACGGAGACGGCGTCTTGCAATTCACACCGTAAGCAACAGCTGTATCCGTGCGTACGGCTAGCCGCTCGGCATGCTTCTCCAGAACACCCTTCAGCGTCCCGAACGCCGCCTCAAAGTCCGTCGCCATGCCGCAAATCCTCCGTCGCGACAAAGTCCCCAACTAACAACCAGCAACTAACAACTGCCTTCTCTACATCTCCCACTGCAGCAGCGTTGCGCCCACCGTAAACCCGGCCCCCACGCTTGCCAGCAGCACCAGGTCGCCCTTCTTCAGCCGGCCTTCCTCCATCGCCGTCTGCATGGCTAAGGGGATCGTCGCCGCCGTGGTGTTGCCGAAGCGGTCGATGTTGATGATCACCCGCTCCAGCGGCAGCCCCAGCCGGTCCGCCGTCGATAAAATGATCCGCTTGTTTGCCTGGTGCGGAATGAAGCACGCCAGGTCCTTGCCCGTCACCCCATGGCGCGCGAGCACGATCTCTGCCGCCTCCGCCATCTTCCGCACCGCAAATTTGTACACCGCCTGGCCGTCCTGGTGCACCACGTGCATATTCGCCGCTACCGTCTCTGCCGTTGGCGGATGCAGGCTTCCGCCGCCCGGCATATTCAGCGAGTGCGCTCCCGACCCGTCGATCTCGTGGTAATAGTCGATCATCCCGATCTCGCCCGCTTCGCACGGCTCCAACAGCACCGCGCCCGCGCCGTCGCCGAAGATCACGCACGTCGCCCGGTCCTTGTAGTCGATGATCGAGCTCATCACGTCCGCCCCGATCACCATCACCTTCTTCTGCATACCGCTTTCGATCAGCTTCGCGCCCATCTGCAGCGCATACGGAAACCCCGAGCACGCTGCCGAAAGATCGAATCCCCACGCACCCTTCGCCCCAATCTTGTCCTGCACCAGGCACGCGCACGCCGGAAACAGCATGTCCGGCGTCACAGTGGCCACAATGATTACTTCCAGATCGGTCGCCTTGATCCCGCGCTTCGCCAGACAATTCCGCGCCGCCTCCGCAGCCAGGTCGCTGGTTGCCACTCCCTTGTCCACGATGTGCCGCGTATGAATCCCCGTCCGCTCAGTAATCCACTGATCGCTCGTCGCAACCATCTTCTCCAGGTCGGCATTCGTCAGCAACCGGGGTGGAACATACGTCCCCACGCAACTAATCTTTGCCCGCACTTGATTGTGCGGCTTCAACGTCAGACTCAAACTCTCACCTCACTGCCTCTCGCGCTCGCTCTATAGCGGAACCGCATCCATGCCTGCTGATATGCCTTATGGCCCGGCAATCATTCTCTCCGACCCGCGCCCGAAGAACAAGTGCCACCCATGCCGGCGCCACAAATCCGGCCCATCCTTTGCGGCCCTACGCAAAGGGTGGGTTCTTCGTGCCGCGCTCAAATCGATCCTCAATTGTCTTGGGGGCGCCGCAGATCAGACAACCTCAGTCGTCAACTAGCAACTAACAACCAGCAACTAACAACTGCAAATAAAAGTACCGGGCGACCTACTGCGCCCGTAATTACCCGTTACCGTTGCTTCCTTCCGGACCTGGCGGGGTTGGCGGGATTACGTCGCGTAGGACCCGGCACTACCTAAGTCTAACATCCCCGGCGCCCGGAGTGGCGCTCGTGCTGCCCATTGCACATTTCGCAAACATCGCAGTAATCTCATCCGCATGAATCGCCTCGCCCTCACCGCGTTGCTTCTCGCCCTTCCCGCCCTCGCCGCCGACATCCACGTCCGCGTCGACCCCTCCGCCCGCATGGCCGCGCCCGGCAACGAAAATCTCGTCACCTTCCCCACCATCGTCAACGCGCTTGACCACCACCCCTTCGCCACGCCCAACCCCGACGGCACTCCCGGCCGCGTCTTCATCGAGATCGTCCCCGGCACATATCACGAGCGCGTCATCGTCACCCAGAACCACAACAACATCACCCTGATCGGCCTCGGCAAATCCCCCGCCGACGTCGTCATCACCAACTCGCTCAACGCCCGCGTCGCCGACGGCACCTTCTTCACCGAAACCGTTGAGATCAACGGCACCGGCTTTGAAGCCGATAACATCACCTTCGAGAACGCCGCCGGCAACACCGGCCAGGCCGTTGCCGTAGCCGACCGCGGCGATCGCAGCATCTTCAAGCACTGCCGCTTCCTCGGCCACCAGGACACCCTCTTCGCCGACTACGGCCGCCAGTACTACGTCGACAGCTACATCGAGGGCGGCGTCGACTACATTTTCGGCAACGCCGCCGCCGTCTTTGATCGCGACGAACTCCACTCCAATGGCCCCGGCTTCATCACCGCGCAGTCGCGCACCGCGCCAGACCAGCCCACCGGCTATGTCATCCTCAACTCCAAAGTCACCGTCGGCTTTGAAGCGCCTCCCGCACCAGCCGCGATCCCTTCCGGCACACCCGCGCCCGCACCCGGCGCCACTCCGCCCGCTCCGCCCGCTGCCAATGCCCCTCCTCCGTCCACCGCCGCAACCGATCCTTCTATGCCCGGAGCGCGCTCCATCGCCGCCGCTCGCCGCATGATCGGCCTCGGCCGCCCCTGGCGCACCTACTCTCGCGTCATCTATATCTCGACCGAACTCCCCGCCGAGATGAATCCCGTCGGCTGGAACAACTGGGGCAGCGCCGCCAACGAGTCCACCGCCTACTACGCCGAATCCAACTCCATCGGCCCCGGCGCGTCCCCCTCTACGCGCGTTCCCTGGTCCCACCAGCTCACCGCCGACCAGGTCAAACAATATCTCCCGCAAACCTTCCTCGCCGGCCCCGACCACTGGAACCCTATCGCCGAAGCCGCCAAGCTCCCCTGACCATACCCCCGCCAACTCAAAAGTACTTCCACTCGCAGCCCCTATAGAGTACGCTGGCAGCCATGCAGGGACGCCGTCCTCTCGTAGCAGTTCTTCTCGCGCTTTCCTTGGTCGCAAAAGCGCAGGATTCCTACAAGGTCTCCGGCTACGTCACGGCGCTTCAATCCCCTGGTGTCTTCGATGTTGAAGGCGTGCACATCCGCCTCACTCCCACCACGGAGTTCCGCTCGCGCACTGGCACGCTCTCTGCAGCCCGGGCGTCAAAACCTGCTGCCTACTATCTCGGCGAGCCGCTCGACGCTGTAGGCTACTTCGACCGTACCAGGAACACTCTTACCGCCGCGCGGATCGTCCTCATCCCGGTGGCGCCCGCCACGGTGCGCGGTGTCGCCATCATCGACCTCATTCCCCCCGCTCCCGCCGCCCAACCCGCCACCGATCGCACTCTCCGCGCCGACGGCTTCCTTCTCCACATCACCGCGAAAACGAAGCTCAAGTTCGCTGACCCTCTGAAGTCCATCTCCGACATCGCCACCAACCAGTGGATCGACTACTCGGGTGTCCAGCAGCTCGACGGTACCGTCCTGCTCGACTACGCCGGGATTGGCCCCAACAAGGTCAACCACACCGAAGACAGAATCCGCACCGGGTCCGACTACGACCCCGCCGCGGTTCCCGACGATTCCCATCAGAGCGGTCTCAGCAAAGCCTTCACCGGCGTCAATCCGCGCAAGATCCCGCCTTACCACAACCAGGACATGCAGGCCCGCGTCGAGCGCATCGGCCAGTCCCTGATCCCCGCCTATCAGCGCGCACTCCCTGACTCCGACCCCACCAAGATCCACTTCCGCTTTCAGGTCATCGACTCCACCAAGTGGCGCGACGCCGTCTCCATGCTCAGCGGCGTCATTGTCGTCCCCCGCCAGGTTGTCGAGCGCATGCAGAACGACGACCAACTCGCTACCGTCCTCGCCGACAACATCGCCGAGACAATCGAAAAGGACGCTCTCCGCACCAACGCAACCAACAACAAGGTCCTGGCTGCCGACCTCGCCGGCGACGCGGCGGGCATCTTCATTCCTTTTGCCGGCCTTGCCACGGACCTCGCGGGGGGCAGTGCGGCAGCGCACGTGCACAACCTGGAGCTCCAGCAGAGCGGCCGCGTCAGCCTCTGCTTCCTTCACGATGCCGGCTACGACATCACCCAGGCGCCTCTGGCATGGTGGTTTCTCGCCCCTAAGTCGGCTAAGCCCATTGAAGATATTCCCTTGCCACCCCGTGCCGTCACGCTCTATCTCGCACTTGGCACCACCTGGCATCCCGCCGCCGAACCTTCAGAGAACTAGGGTGAAGAGATGATTCCGAGGATTTGTACCGTCGCGCTGCTGACTTGCGGAATAGCCGCCGGGCAGTCAACCAACCCATCGACAGCCGCACCGCAGCCCGCCGCCACAGACGCCAAGGCGATCCACTTTGAGGTCGCCACTGTCCGCCGCAACAAGACCGGCACCTACGGCGGCCATGGCCCAACCGCCGATGGCTACGATCAGAAGAATCTGCCGCCGGTCATCTACATTGGGATGGCATTCCACGTCATGGAGTTCCAGCGTATTCAGGGCCTACCCGACTGGTGCAAGACGGACGCGTACGACATCGACGCCAAAGTGGCCGATTCCGACATCGCTGAGTGGCAAAAGCATGACTTTGCCGAATTTCCCGGCGCACTGCAGGCGCTGCTTGCGGACCGTTTCCAGTTGAAGGCGCACTTCGAAACTCGCGACGCACCCGCCTATGCGCTCGTGGTCGCAAAGAACGGCCCGAAGTTCAAAGCCGCGACGCCGGACGAGACCTACCCTGACGGCGTGCATGATCGAACCGGGAAGCCCATCCTCGGGCTTCGTGATAAGTACGATCCAGGCTCCGATCACGGCCTCTTGATCGGGCAAAGTGCCTCGATGGCGCAGCTTGCCCAACGCTTCAGTAGCTTGATGAATCCCATCCTTGGACGGCAAGTGGTCGACAAGACCGGGCTCGCCGGGCAATACGACTTCTCCATGCCGACGTACACCGAATGGACTAGCAACCACCAAACTGAGGAGTCCGCGCCTTCGATCTTTACCACGCTGGTGGATTCGCTCGGCCTCAAGCTCGAACCCACAACAGTGCCCATGCAATTCCTCGTCATCGACCACATCGAGCGCCCTTCCGAGAACTAACCGCTCAGACGCCGGGCGGGCGGGACTATCATTCTTCGCATGATGCGCTACGCCCTCCATCCATTTTGCGGCACTAAACTCTGCCTTCTCATCGCCGTGCTCATCGCTCTCGCCACGCCCATCGCCTGCGCCCAGACCGCTTCAACACTCCCCTGCATCCCGGATGGGCCATCCGCCGCGACCATCCCCTCCCTTACATACGATGTCGCCTCAATCCGGCAGATCAAATCCAGCGACGGCAGTTTGAGCGTCCGCGACTCGTCCCACGAGGCAATGCTCTCCATCAACGGAATCACGATGAAGAACCTCATCTCAGAAGCCTATGGAGTAACCCTTTTCGATGTGTCGGGAGGTCCAGCCTGGATTGAGGACGAGCATTTCGACATTCAGGCAAAGTCGGACGACACCGTCAACGCCCAGCTCGTCAACCTCAACAACTGCGACGCTCGGCAGGCGAAGCAAAAAATGCTACAGGCGCTGCTCGCAGACCGGATCAAGCTGACCGTCCATCGCACTACCAGATTGGTCACAGGCTACGATCTCATCCTCGCCAAAAACGGCCCTAAACTCCAGTCATCGAAGCCGGCCGAGGAAGACGCTGCCGGCGAAGCCAAACCCAGGGGCGGTACCATGTCGATGCGCATGAGAAGTAACGGCACTGAACTCACCGTCCAGGACTATTCCATGTCCATGTTCGCCGGGTGGCTGAACGTCGGCGATCTGCATAGTCCCGTTCAGGACAAGACCGGTCTCCCCGGCACATATGACTTCAAATTGCAGTGGTCGAACGAGGATAGCCCTTCATCTTCGCCCCAGGACAGCCGGTGGCCTTCCATCTTCACCGCCGTTCAGGAGCAGCTCGGCCTCAAGCTCCAACCCACCAAGGTCCCCACCGACACCATCGTCATCGACCACATCGAACAGCCCACAGAGAACTAGCCGAACCGGCGCCCGCGACCTCACCCAGTCCGCTTGCATAACCCTAAGGGGGTATAGCGGTTAGGGGCCGGGTGACGGTAGCCTACCACTAAGCCGGAGGATCGCATCATGCCCGCAGTGGCGACAAAGTCGAAATTGGATCGCGAGGTTGCTCTGGTGTTCGTTGGCGCCCTGGCGATGCTCTTCGGCTGGCTCCTGATCACCAACACTGACGCGGCGGCCGGGAAGATGTTTCAGTGCGTCCCGGTGCAGTCGCTGGACGGTGTTAACGTGGTCGTCACCTGCGAGACCTCGCCAAACAGCATCCTGGTAGTCGAGATCGCCGGGGCCGCACTTGGGATCTGCGGCGTGGTCACCGTTCTCGTCAGCGCAGTGAACTGGTCGAGCTAGGGCGAAAGGCCTTTCCCCGCCATAGGCAAAGCCCACGACGCCGCACTTTGCGCGAACGATACAATTACTCAGTGCAATCGCTGAACAGCCAGCCGAACCCCGCCCCGAAGCGCATCCTGCTCAGTTGGAGCGGCGGCAAAGATAGCGCCTGGGCGTTGCATCTGCTACGGCGGGAAAATAAATACGAGGTCGTCGCCCTTCTGACCACGATCAATGAGAAGTTCCGCCGCGTCGCCATCCACGGCTTCCGCGAGGAACTGCTCGACCAGCAAGCCGCCTCCGTGGGCCTGCCGCTCTGGAAGGTCGACCTTCCCTTCCCCTGCTCCAACGCCGATTACGAGTCGCGCATGGCCGAGGTTTGCGCTCGCGCCTCCGCTGAAGACCTCTACGGAATCGCTTTTGGCGACCTCTACCTCGAGGACATCCGCGCCTACCGCATCGAGAAGCTGGCCGGCACCGGCCTCCAACCCATCTTCCCGGTCTGGTGTGCAGACCTTGGCATCACCACGGCAGCGTTGGCGCAGGAGATGATCGCCGCCGGCCTGTGCGCGCATCTCACTTGCATTGACCCGCGCTCGCTCAGACCGTCGTTCGCCGGCCGTACCTTCGACGCCAGCCTGCTCGCCGACCTGCCCGCCGAGGTCGATCCCTGCGGCGAGCGCGGCGAGTTTCATACCTTTGCCTTCGCCGGCCCCATGTTCTCGCGTACCGTCCCCGTCATTCCCGGCGAGCGAGTGGAGCGCGACAATTTCATCTATGGCGATCTCCTCCCCGTGCCGCCGATCGAACCCGGCTCCAAATCACCGACGTCGACCGAGCCACCCGCTTCGCGCTCTCTGGATACTCGCCTGTCTGCTGTTGCTGGCGGCGATCTGCGCCTCCGCGCAGATGCTGGCCAGGCCCGGCTTGGCTGGCTCGGGCCTTAAGGCCGACCCATGGTGGAAGCACGCCGTCTTTTACCAGATCGCCGGGCCGACTGGCCCGCCCGACTTCAAAGCGATCTCGATCCGGCTCGACTCCCTTCGGTCGATCGGCGTCGATGCGCTGCTTCTTCCCGCACCCGCGCTTCCCGCGCCCGGCACGAACGGAAGTGTCCCCAACCTCGACGACCTGGACAACCTGCTCCGCCAGGCCGGCAGCCGCGGCATTCGCATCCTGCTGACGATTCAAGCACCCAACGCCAAGGCGGACCTCTCCGGCGTCGCCCGCTTCTGGCTCACCCGCGGGGTCGCCGGCCTTCACATCGCCACGCCCCCCGGAGCCAGCCCGGAAGACACGCAGGCCATTGTCCAGACCCTGCGCAAGCTGGAATCCAGCACGGCCGGACAACGCATCGTCATCTCCGACCTTGACCTCGCCTTGCCCGACGCCCAACCCGCTCGGAAGCCGTCGCCCCACGCGACCGCCAGCCACGTGCGAGCCTCCGATCCGTCTGTCGCACAGTTGCAGATCGACGTGCGCCCGGAACGCCTGCAAACGCTTGACGCCGCCGGTCTTCGCCCGCTGCTGGCCCAGGTCATTGCCCAACCCAATCCTCTGCTCGACCTTCCTGCACCCGGCTCATCCGCCTCACCGGATGCCCGACCGCCGCTGGCCAACGCGGTCGCCGCCATCGACCTCCTCAGCTATCCTGCCGCGCTGATCGACTCCAGCGCCAACCTCGTCCTCGCACCCACTCCGGAGCACCCCGAAGCCCCAGAGCCGACGGAGCAGCCCGCCAAACCGACGCCTCCGCCACCGCCTGCGCCGCCACCCGGAGTCTATCTGCCGTACGTGCCTTACGTTCCACCGGCTAAGCCGAAGCCCGTTGTGGCGCCGAAGCCGCCGCCAATCGACCCGCTCACCCTCTGGTACCAGAAGCTGGCAGCGCTCCGCCACGACAACGACGCGATTCGCACCGGCAGCAAGACATTTCTCGACTTCGATGCCCAGAACGTGCTGGTCTGGGTGAATCGGCCCGCTTCTCCGTCTCCGCGCACGCCACCAATCGTCGTAATCTGCAATCTGTCTTCGTCGCCGGTGCAGCTATCGCTGACGGCGGAGATTAAGAAGCTCAACCTGCATGGCTTTTTCCTGCGGGCCGTGCTGCGATCCGACAGCGGCATGGGCGCCCAGGATGTGGATGCCGTGACCTTGCCGCCATTCGCCGTCTACATCGGGGAGCTGCGGCTGTAAGGCGCAACGGTTCAGAGCTATCGCTGGGTCGATTTCTCGAGGCGTTTGATCTGGTCCGCGTCCATCTCCTTGCGAATCTGGAGCAGCATGTGAGTGGTCGCTTTGTCCAGATCGGCGCGGGCCTGCGCAACGCGGTCGATCTGCATAAACAGGGCCGACTCGTCGGGCGCAGGCAACTTGGATATCTCTTCCATCTGGTTCTCGGCCTGCTGCACACCTTCAATCCGCGAGACCAGCGCTGCACGGTTTTGCTCAAAGATGGCGTCCATCCTGGCCTGCTGCTCGGGGCGCAGCTTCAGGCTCTTGATGTATGCCTTGTCATCCCACCAGCGTTGATCCGGAGGGCCTAGTTGCAGGCCTGGGCGCGGAGGTGGTTCGTCAGCCCGGCCTCGTTGACCCGTTTGAGGCACATTTCCCATGGAGCCGGGACCCATCGACCCCGGACCGGAGTTGGGAAACTGTGGGCCGCCCATGCCACCGCCACCAGGGCCGCCCATTCCACCACCACCTGGACCTCCGCCGCCTGGTGGCGGACCGCCGCCGCCGCGTCCCTGCGCCAGGGCGGGCGAGGCAGCAGCCAGCGCGAGGCAGACCCCGATCACTGCGGTGCGCACCAACGCTCTATTGCGGCAGCTCATCAGTTGGAGATCCTTTTGGGTGCTCTCGTACGCACGCCATGCGAGGTCACGGTGAGACCGTACATTGTAGCCGGTGTGGACTCATCCGCGCGCAGTTCTCCGTCGATCGCGGAGAGCAGCTCGTTGTCGGCCTTGAGCGTCGCGGGCGAGACCGCCGGAGCGGGTTGGGTCATCGCCACCTGCTGCGGCACGCCGCGCGGGTGATCGTTGCGCACAGTGACGCCAATGCCGACGGCAAGTGCTACGGCGAGCGCTACAGCGGTCCACGCCTGCGGGCGATGGAGCCATGGGAAAGCGGGCTGGCGATGGGACGCGAGAATCGGCTGTGAGGCGGCGCGGCGCTCTGCCCAAAGGCGGCTCTGTTGCTCGAAGCTGCCGATGGCAAGTGACACTCGCTCGGCCTCCGCGGAGCACTGCGGGCAGGCTTCGAGATGCGCCCTGACGGCGGGAGGATTGGCACCGAGCAGAAGATCGCTGAACTGGGCATCGGTAAGGTGGGTAAGGTGGGATTGCTGGTTTTCCATTAGATTCTCCCTCCCAGCTTCAGCCGGACCGCCTTGACTGCGCGGTGGAGGTGGGTTTTTACGGTGCTGATCTGCATTCCTGTAGCCTGGCAAATCTCCTGCAACTCCATCTCTTCGATGAAGCGCATGAGAAAGATGGTACGTTGATTCGTCGACAGCGATTCCAGCACGGCGGACACCTGCTGCGCCTGCTCACGGGCCAGGAGCTGCAACTCGGGTGAGCTCTCGCCGCTGGGCAGCAAGGAGGAAAGCTCGTTCAGGTCGGGCGCGGTCTTTTGGACTTTGCGCCAGAACTGAAACTTGCGCGTGCGCTGCTGGTCCCGGATGAGGTTGGTGGCGATGTGGGCGAGCCAGGTGTAGACGGCGCAGTCGCCGCGGAACGAGTCGCGGGCGTTGTAGGCCTTCAGGAGACAGTCCTGCACAATCGTCTCGGCCAGGTCCTGGTCGCCGGTGGAATAGGCGACGAATCGGAGCAGGCGGGAACGGTAGACCCGATCCAGCGCCTCGATGTCGTCCAGCTCGGTAAGCGTAGGCTCACCTGTCACGCAGCAGATCATATCGGGATCGAGAATAAGCTGCATACGAAATGTAGACGCCTTCCTTGAACCGGCCGATTACACGGTACAAGAAAGAATGCTTCCGAGTACATCTGAGCCGATGCGGAACCGGCGTCGAGTGACTCACAAGCTGGTCGCCAGCCCCCCTCCCCCCCCGTACCTAAATCCTAAAATCTTCCATCTAAATGGCTTACGGCTGGGCTGGTCCGGGGTTGGGTCGGTGCGGGTTCGGACTGCGGCTGTGCTGTGGGTTGTCCCCTGGTCTCCGGGGTACTTTTTTTGACAAAGTCTAGAGAACAAGGCGGTTAGCCGTCTGTATATACAATTGCCTGGTTGATTCTAAAGGTAGTTGCGGGGCTGTATATACAGATTGTATAGACTTTCCTGCCTTTCTCGCCCTTGCGGTTTGGCAGGCTCCAGGTCCGGCCTGAGATTTCGCTCGGGCACGACTGCTGGGCTCTGTTTGGGCCTTCTTTAATTATACGGGTGGTGTCAAGCAAAGCTGTGGATATACGGGTTGTTATTAGTGCGCTCGGAGCGCCGGTCAGTTTGCCGCTGGTCCAAATGAAGTTGCCGAAAACCGCGTTTTTCGTGGCACACGCATTGCACGGATTCTCCCCGCCGATTCTTAGTTCGTATCTGGACGCTCAATGTGGTCGATCACAATCTGGTCCACCGGCCCCTTGGCCGGCACAATCTCCAGGCCCAACTGCTTCAGGCCCTCCTGCAGGGTGGGTACGCCTGCGTCGTCAACCGCCTGCTGCAGCATTGGCGACAGGAACAGCGGCGGAGCGGCCAACACAAAATCATACGTGCCGGCCAGGCCGGTCTTGTCTATTACCACGCGTCCGGCCCTGCCCGGCATGGAGAGGTTGTTGACTAGGTCAGCCATGGTCGCATCCTGTCCGTTCAGGTAAAACTGGCTGTTCAGCCGCGCCATCACATAGCCGTCAATTGGCGGGCGCCCGGGAATAGTTATCGTATCGCCCGCGTGGTAGTCCATCAGTTTCGGGCCGCCCTTGGCGACCACCAGGTCATACACCGGCTGCGGGTCGGTCTGCTGGTGTACCTTCAGCTTCAGCACGTCCGCCAGCAGGTTGCCCACCATGGCGCGCTTGTTGGTCAGCGTCATCTTCTTCCATTCGTCCACATCTTCCGCCGCCACCTTCGCGGTAAAGTCGTAGAGCTCTGTCTTCACCCACTCCGGTTCGTTGGCGATCGATGTGTACCCATTGGAGCCGATGTGGGCGAATAGGATCAGGCTCTCGATCGGCGATCCGCGGTAAGAGATGAAGTCGCCGTCGAGAGGAAATTCCCGCCCGGGGCCCGGCTTGTCCGCGCGCCGGAACGACACCACGTCGAAGTTGATGGGCTTCAGCTCCATCGGCGGCATCTTCCCCGGCGTTATCTCGCCTCCCGGCATGCCCGGCTGGAGCCGACCATGCGGCACCGGCGGAACGCGCCCCGCATTTGCCCCGGTGCAGCAGTTCTTGTAGAACGCTGCCACCTTCGCCTGGTCATAGGTGTAGACCGAGTTGTCCGGAAAGGTCACCTGGGCCACGAACACCACCAGGTCCCTCGCATCGGCGCGCGCCGGCACGTCGAGACCTTGCAGTGGGTTCGACGTCCCGCCGGCCAGCAGCCCGGGCTGCACCTTCAGCGCGTCGCTCTGGTGGAACTCCAGTCCCGCGGGCATCGCATACGCCCATCCCACGCGGGCGGATACAATCTCCGTGCGGGTGCGGCTGATCAGCGTCACCTCCTCGATCCAGTTGGTTGCGCCCTGCGTGATGGTGCGGATCTCCGCCGGAAACCCGTCCTGTTGCGCCTGGATCATCCCCGGCACGGGATGCGCGGCGCGAACACTCTGTACAGGTGGCGGAATCTCGAGGTGCGGAACGCTGGCGTCCTGTGCGTCTACCCAGGCTGATCCGCCCATCAACATCGCTGCTGGCAACAGCCAAGACGAAAGCCTGCGCTGGGGTTGTTTCAACACTATTCCCACCTCATGGACAGGTGTGAAGCACCACAAGTGGCATGGTAATCCGCGGATCGCTGGCGTGTCACCGCCCAGCCAGAAAACGGCCCGCACCGGGTTCCGGTAACCTCGGTCAACCACTACGAAGTTTTGGGCTACGCCGGGGTTTTGACGCGGGCCTTCAGCCCGCTTGGGTTGTGGGCAATCTGACCTGGGGCTACGCCCCAGGCTAGGATAGCGCGGGCCGTTGGCCCGCTTTGGTTGACGCAGAGTTGCCCAAGAAGCAAATACAGAGATTCTGGCTTCGCCAGAATGACGACTGTTGTGTCGAAAGGAGAATTTGACTTCGCCTGAACGACGACTTTAGGGGGCGATGGCTGATGAGGCTGGGCCGCCGACGGAAGTGAGTAACCCCATGTTCGACGCGAGGAGCACGCGTCGAACATGGGGCACCCGAGGTAAATGCGGCACCCCCGTGATGGATTCACCAGGTGAGGTGGAGGAGGGAGGTGGCTTCGCGGGGGAGGGTGGTGGAGATGGTGACGGAGTTGGCGGTGACGTCGAGCCAGGTGGGCGAGGTGAGGGTTTGGAGCTGGCCGGTGGCAAGAAGCTGGGCGTACTGGTCGGGCGTGGGCGACTGGGGCGAGCCCATCGCGACCCAGACGGTGTAGGCGTTGGAGTGGGTGTCGTCGATGCGGAAGTGCTGGAGCAGGACCCGGTGGACGCCGGCGGGAATGCCGGTGATTTTGACGGTGACCTGGGTGGCGGGGACGGGGAGATCTTCGTCGTGATAGTTCCAAAGCATGACGGCGGCTTCGTGGGCGGATTTGGTGGCAAAGGCGTCGATGTCGGGCTGGGCGCGGACGCCGGATTTGGCGATGTCTTCGGCGGGGACTTCGGAAGAGCTGGTGGCGGCGACGCGATCGCCACTGAAAAGGCCGGCCATACGGAAGATGTTGAGGACGGGCTGGTCGATGCCGTTGGTGGCGAGGGTGCGGAAGCCTTCGAAGTATTGCTTACCTTCGAACTCGAAGGCCCAGGTGACCATGCCGATGAGGTTGACCTTATTCTCGGCGGCGAGGTCGAGGAGGGCCTTCATGGCGGCGGCGGTGTAGGTGGGGTAGACCGGGCTGTTGCGGTAGGCGTTATTGGGGTTCTCGCGGGCGGAGCAGGCGGCGCAGCCTTCGGGGTCAGCTTCAGAGAGGATGATGGGGAGATTGTGGTATTTGGCGGAGGCGGCTACGGTGCGGAAGCCGTTGGCCGCGGCGCTGATCTCGTTCTGGAGGCCCATGCGGATGTGCGCGGTCTCGCCGGGGCCGGGAGGGACGAGGCGCGGGCTGCCCTTGGGATGGAAGGAGATGAAGTCGAGGGGAATGGGACCGCCGGTGGCGGCGGACTTGCCGTTGGCGCAGTGGTTGAGGAAGTTGGTGAGGAAGGTGATGGCGCGCTGGCTGCCGGGGCCGGTGGAGCCGGGGCCTCCGACGCGGGCGCTGGGCAGCGCGGCGCGGACGCCGGCGACGGAGTAGTCGTAAAGCTTGAAGTACTGCTCGGGCGTGCCCTGCCAGTAGCTGATGTCGGGCTCGTTCCAGACTTCGAAGTACCAGGTGGCGACCTCGTCGCGGCCATAGCGCTGGACGAAGTGGGCGACCACGGTTCGCACCAGTTCGCCCCACATGGCGTAGTCCTTGGGCGGGGACTGGACGGAGCCTTTGATGGTGTTGGGATAGGGCATCTCGTAGTCCATGGTGCCGGAGGCGAGGTCTTTGGGCATGAAGCCGAGTTCGACCATGGGGCGGACGCCGGCGTGGTGGTACTCGTCGAAGATCTGGTCGAGGATGGTGAAGTTGTAGACGGGCTTGCCGGCGGCGTCGAGCGAGAAAACGTTGGTGGAAGACCACTTGAGCTTGGGCTGGCCGTCGCCCGAAGTCAGCAGGTGATGGGCGCGGATGTAGACGGGGACGGGCGAGAGGTCGTGGAGTTCGGGTAGAAGCTGGGTACCGTACTTGCCGGTGGTGAAGTTGATCTCGTCGTAGCCGAACCAGCTACCGATGTTGTGGTAGGAACCGAGCGATTTGGTCAGGTCGACCTGGATGGAGACCTGGGCGGGCGGAGGCGCGGCGGGCGGAGGCGCGGCGGGCGGAGGCGCGGCGGGCGGAGGCGCCTGGGGAAGGGCTGGGATTGCAACGAGGCATAACAGGGCGATTGCGAGCTGGCGCATGGAGCATGACCTCTAGAGGCGTAGTTGCCCTCGATGAAGAACGCAGGGTGGTGCGACGAAACAATTTTACAGGTTGGCGGTCCGCGGGCAGCCGCGTGCGCGATTCCCGACTAGGGCTTGGAGGGTGGCGCGTTGGGCGGCACGGGGGGCTGGAGCGTGCCGCAGTCGGGGCCTTTGTAGACCGAGGTGGTGGTGGCGGTCCACTCGATCTTGATGTCGTTGTCGCCGGGGTGAATAGTTCCGCTGAAGTGGAGGTTGCCTTTGGAGTGTTCGCTGTCGCTCCAGTTGACCTCGAGCGTCCCCTTGCCATTGATGAAGCCGGAGCAGACCATGTCGGCTGACATCCCGCCGGGCTTCTTCACAACATTGACCAGTTGGCACATGTTGGAGAGGTTCTCAGGCACTATAGCGCCGTACTTGTCGATCATCGCCTGAGTAAGGCAGGCCTGCCAGGTGCGCGGCGGATGCACTTCGGCAGTGGGCGAGACAGTGGTGGTGGCGAGCGTGACCTCGTACATGCCGGGCTTTCTGTCCTGGGCCGTGGCGGCGAGGGTTGGGAGGATGAAGCAGCCGAAAAGGAGGCTATATTTGATGGCGTGCATACGTACCCCGCGTGATCGAACTAAGGGTGACAACCCCGACACAGCACTCACTTCAGAGTGAGGCGCGTAAATAGCAACAATGCCCAGGGGGCGACTTTTGCGCGGAGGCCTGCGGTTACCGATCGCGGACCAGACTTGCAAGTCGCAAGGGTGAGGCCGGTTCTGGCGAGGCCGTTTCTAAAGACCTTCCTTCGCCAGGGTTCAGGTGAGGATAATAGCAGGAATAGGCGTAAATACGCAGCGGGAAAAAGAATAATGTTGGGAAAAAAATCTCGTGGTCAATCGGTTGCCGAGATTGGGGATCAGGGGGTTGGGCGGCACCTGGCCATAATGGCGGCGTGGAGGCGTTCGCGGAGTTCGGTGGGAAACTCGTAGATCTCGTTTTCGCGGTAGATGGCGATGGTCTGGCGAGTGGTGTCGAGCACGACTTCGCAGTGATGGCACTCGCATATGTGGGCCTGGACATCGGCGAGGAGCGCGGGGTCAACCTTGCCGTCGAAGTAGTCGGTGAGCTGGGCGAGGAAATCGGTGCAGGTCACGGTTTGGGCCCTCCGTTCTTCTGCCGGAAGTAGCGGCTGAGCCGCTCGCGCAGTTGCAGGCGGGCGCGCAGCAATCTCGACTTGACGGCGGGGACGCTCAAACCGAGTGCCTCCGCGGTCTCTTCAGTCGAGAGGTTTTCCACATCGCGCAGGGTGAAGACGGTGCGGAAGCCGGGAGGCAGACCCTGGATGGTCTTGCGCAGGATGTCGCCGAGTTCGTTCTGCCCATACAACTGCTCCGGGTTCGGTCTCCATTCAGCGAAGTCGCGCGGAATAGAGCCATCTTCCGTCTGGACGTCCTGGTCCATGGAGACGGTCTTGCTGGTCTTACGCTTGCGCAAACGCATCAGACTCTCGTTCACCGCGATGCGTACCAGCCAGGTGGAGAACTTGGAGTTGCCCTGGAACTGGTCGAGCTTTTCGTACGCCTTGAGGAACGCGTCCTGAGTAATGTCTTCGGCGTCCTCGCGGTTCTGGGTAATGTGCTGCGCCACCCGAAAAATCTGGCGTTCATACTGGCGAACCAACTGCTCAAACGCCGCCGTGTCACCCTTTTTCGCGCGCTCAACCAGCGCTACGTCTGGATGTATCTCTTCCGTGGCTGGAGATTGGATGGCTGGCATAGGCAAAAGTTGCAATTGTCTCGTCTAAATGAAGGCTGCTGCGTGGCACGGGCCGAGGGAGCCGAGCTGGAACTGCTCACCGCCAGCCCAAGTGTAAATGGGCTGCAGTGCAGCGGGCAATGGGCGCGCCCCTACGGACATGGATGCGATTGGAAATGGATGACATGCCGAGGTCGGAAAAGCAGATGTATCTGAAGTGGTACGCGCGGAGCTGTGGTGCGCGCGCGGAAGAGCGGTTGCGGCTTTAGAGTTGAAGTGTGGGCTTTGGCCGGTTGGAGTGCGGGCGAGCTTTGCCCTGCGCAAGCCGATCATTGGAGCGTGAAGGAATGCTGGACAGAAGTACCTGGTATCGAGTAGTTGCGGTTCTGGCCTGCCTGCTGTGGCCTGGAGGCAGACTGGTTGCGCAGGCAGCGGCTGGCACATCGCCGGCCGGGACGGCCCAAGCCACTGCGCCGGCGAACAAGAAGCCGGCCACGCCGGCGAAGTCAGTGACGGGCAAGACGACGGCGGCGGCCAAGGCCAATGCGGCGACGAAGACCAGCGGAAGGGCGTCTCACACCACGACCGGAGCCAGCACGACCCGCAGGCATGCGGCCTATAAGCCGCCGACGGCACGCAGCATCAAGCTCACCAGCGCATTTCATGCTTCCGAGGAGTTGCGGCCGATGGCGCAACAACTTGCCGCGACGCGTTCGGCAGCGGCGTACGCGGGCGTGCTGAGCTATGCGCACAACCATCCCGGGGAGGGTGCCGCGGCGGCGTATGTCGCGTTGGGGCATGCCTACGCACTCGACCATCGGTACGCGGACGCAGTTGCTGATTTTGGCCAGGCGAAGCGGGCCGGCAACGCTCTGGACGATTACGCCGACTATCTTGACGCACAGGCGGCGATCCAGGCAGGCCACGCTGGAGACGCGTATGCGCTGCTGGATCATTTTGCGGAACATTATCCGGACAGCATTTTCGCGGCTACCGCACCGGTGCTGCTAGCCAATGCTCATCTACAGCAGGGAGATGGACAGGGCGCGCTGCATGTGCTCCAGCCGCTGGCAAATACGCCGGAGGCCGGGCAGGCAGACTTCCTCTACCCACTGGGGCGAGCCTACCAACTGGCGGGGGATACAAGTCACGCGGCGCCTCTGTTCCGGAAGATTTACGTAACCCAGCCGCTGACGAGTGAAGCCGTGCAGGCGGCTGCGCAGTTGCAGGCGATGGGCACTCCGCTGAGCGCTGCCGAGCGGAAGACGCATGCCGACGCGCTGTTCAATGCGAAGCGATACAGCGAGGCCAGCGTGGAGTACGACGCCATCGGCAGGAACAATCCACAATTGGGGACGGCGGATCGCAACGCGTTGACGATCTATGCGGCGGTGTGCGACTTCAAGCTGAAACATGTGGGCCGGCGCGACATTGAGAAACTGCCTGAGACCACCGACGATACCGCGGCGCTGAAGCTGTATATGCTGGCGGAGTTGTCGCGCGATGAGGACGACCGCGCGGGGCATGATGCGCTGATCACCCAGATGATCCAGCGCTTCCCAAGCAGCCGATGGCTGGAAGAGGCGCTGTACTCCGGTGGCAACATGTACCTGCTGAAGCACGATGCAACCCAGGCGATCTACCACTACACGAAACTGGTGGAACTGTTCCCGAACAGCACCTATGCGCCTTCGTCGCACTGGCGCGCTGCCTGGTTGAACTACCGCACGCGCAACTACCCCGAGGCGGCGCGGCTGATGGATGAGCAGATTGTGCATTATGCCGGAGGCAGCGAAATTCCGGATGCACTTTACTGGCGCGGGCGAATCTATGAGGACGAGGAGCACGACTTTGCCCAGGCGGCGAACTACTACCGCAGGTTGACTGAGATTTACCCTGATTACTACTATTCCCTGCTCGCCAGGCAGCGACTGGCGGTGCTGGGCAAACAGCCCACGGTCCCGCTAGCTCCGCCTCTGAGTGCCGCGAAAAACGGGCCGGAACCCGATCTGACCGGCGAGCTTCCGGAAAATGACACGCATCTGATCAAGGCGCGGCTGCTGGCGAACGCGGCGCTGAATGAATACATCGGACCCGAAATTCACGCCAGTCCAACCGCGGAAGAGTGGGGTGCCTTGGCGCAGGCGGAGATCTACGTCTCCTATGGCGAGTACACGCGCGCCCTGCAGTCGATGAAGCACAGCGGCATCCCGTTCTACGCAGTGCCGATGGACCAGGTGGCCGTGATCTACTGGCACCTTCTATTTCCTCAGCCTTACTGGAAGGAACTGGTGGCGGATGCGGGGAATAACGGGCTCGATCCGTATCTTGTGGCTTCGCTGATTCGGCAGGAGTCGGAGTTCAATGCCGCGGCTGTGAGTCCAAAGAGCGCATATGGGCTGATGCAACTACTGCCGTCGGTGGGAAAATCCCTGGCGAAGAAGCGCGGGATGAAGGGCTTCACCACCAAGCAGTTGCTGGATCCATCGGCGAACCTGGAGTTGGGGACGATGAACCTGAAGCAGGTTCTGGACCGCTTCGGCGGCCAGGCGGAGTATGCGCTCGCGGCCTATAACGCCGGGGATACACCGGTCCGACAGTGGCTCGCGAGTAACGACTACAAGGATGTGCCCGAGTTTGTCGAGTCGATTCCCTACACCGAGACGCGTGAGTATGTTCAGTCGATCCTGCGCAATCGCGAGATGTATCGCGCGCTTTATCCGGCTCGCTAGAGTGGCAAGAGCCAATTTGGCCATCCGCGGAACGCCATCGGATGGGATGCGTAGGTTACGATGTGGAAGACTGAAGCGACGCCCGGATGGCGAAATTGGCAGACGCAGCGGACTTAAAATCGTATAAGTCAATAGCGATATTGCTTATAAATATAAGATAAATAAAGACTTATAGTAATGATGTAACACCATAACGACAGGTACAACCCTTACACATTTTTTGTGATATTCAAGATGTGTGCGGAGGTTATCGCTCATGTCCGAACGGTTCACGATCCTCGGTGGCAAGGTCCACATCTACAGGCGTCCCAATAGCTCAAGCTGGCAGTGCGCCAGCTTTCTGGCCGGGAAGAATCGACGCACGACCACCAAAGAAGACAGCCTCTCAAAGGCAAAAGAGGTTGCCGAAGACTGGTACTTGCAGCTACGCGGCAAGCTCCGCGACGGCGAATTGAAAAACGGCAAGCTGTTCCGCGAAGCTGCGAAGTTGTACCTGCGCGAATTCGACATCATGACGCAAGGACAGCGCAGTCCGACCTATGCGCGCGGACAGCACGCACGGACAAACGGACACTTGGTTCCATTCTTCGGCAGCATGGTTCTTCCAGAGATTACGGCTGGCAAGATCAATGAATATCGCATCCATCGCCTTGAGGAATGCAAGGCGCAGCGGGGCAAGCCGCCGGCGCATAACACCATGCACCAGGAAATCGTGACGTTGCGCCAGATCTTCAAAACGGCTCTGCGCCACGGATGGATCGATCATCTGCCGGATTTGTCCGCGCCGTATCGCGCATCGGCAAAAATCTCTCATCGAGCATGGTTCTCGCCGGAAGAGTACAAGCAGCTTTACGAGGCGACGCGAAAACGCGCGCATGATCCCAAGCAGCCCCGTTTTCGTTGGGAAGCGGAGCAACTTCACGACTATGTTCTGTTCTCCGCCAATACTGGCCTCCGTCCCGACGAGGCAATGCGTCTTGAGTTTCGCGATGTCACGGTAGTCGAAGACGAGGGCAGCGGCCAAACCATCCTAGAGATCGAAGTACGTGGAAAGCGAGGCGTTGGCTATTGCAAGAGCACGGCGGGTGCCGTGCATCCGTTCGAGCGGCTGAAAACCCGGACACGACCAAATGGTGGACCGGGAAGATCAGGTAGTCGTACCGCATCCATAGCCAAGGGCGAGTGGCACGAGCCCGACCCTACCGATCTTCTGTTTCCGAAATGGCCACGCGATTTATTCAATGCAATTCTTGATGAAGAAAAGCTTCGCAC
>Ga0181520_10000174_pt1 | contig 135942 bp, 125 predicted proteins | sample PEATcosm2014_Bin_29_FD_132451 | JGI IMG/M metagenome (GOLD analysis project Ga0181520, IMG submission 132451) | Peatland microbial communities from MTU Mesocosm Facility, Houghton, MI, USA - PEATcosm2014_Bin02_30_metaG | ecosystem: Environmental > Terrestrial > Soil > Wetlands > Peat | place... | reverse complement strand
GCATTAGCCCCATCGCCCCCTTATTCGAAACTGCTCGCGGATTCCATCGCGATTCGATGTCGATCAACGCGCCGATCAACTCAGGAGGCACTCGATAGTGCGCCGCATATTGGCGGACGAAGCTAGCTACCGGACCAGGGTCATCCTGTCCAAAGCAGAACCCGCGACATGCGAGCAACAGCAAAAGTATCCATCGGGTCATGAGGCTGGCCCTCCGTGGAACGCGAGACTTTGCGCGAACCGCGCGCCGTCGTCGAGCAGGCTCTTGAATCCTTCGCGGAGCAGCAGATGCCTGCGGTCTTTTTCGGTCTTGGCAAGGAAGGGCAAAAGAACATCGCGCAGCTCGGCAGTGACGTGGTTTGTTCCGAGCAACTGCAATGCGTTCGCGAAATCGATCATTTCCGAGACCGATGGCGGCTTCTCGAGTGAGTAGTTACGGAAGGAGAGCGCGATTCCAGCCATCTCCCGATGGAAGCTCTCATCGGCCTTCGGCGTGCGGCTGGCGATGATCTCGGCTTCGCGCTCGGGCGTGGGATGCTCGACGCGCACGTAGAGGCTCCGCCTTCTGATCGGATCGCCGAGTCTTCGTTCTTCGTTGCTGGTGAGCACGACAAACGGTATAGTCTTTGCCGCAACGGTGCCGAACTCTGGAATCGAGAGCTGCCAGGCCGAGAGGATTTCTAAAAGCATAGCTTCGAAACCATCGTCGACTTTATCCAATTCATCGATGAGCAGCACGCAGGGCCGCTCGCGTTCGAGCGCGCGCATCAGCGGACCGGGACGGAAGAAGTCCCGCCCCTTGAGGTTCGCCTGTACGCTCTGCCAGTCTTCGTGCCGGCCCTTTGAGAATTCCATGTAGAGACGCTGCAGACCCTCGTCGAAGCGGCCGATTGCCTTGTCCTCGGTCACACCGCGGTAACACTGCAGCCGCTCAATGTGTGTGCGGGCCGCGGCGGCAACAGAAACGGCTAATTGCGTTTTGCCCGACCCTGCGGGTCCTTCGAGCAGCAGCGGTTTTTGCAGCTTGGCGGCGAGAAAGACCACCTGGGTCATCACCGGGTCGATGAAGTAGCCCGTGGCCGCAAGTTTGGCCGCGAGATCGTTGATTGAGTCAAACATCGCTTTGCCCTCGCACTTCCCAGGGATTTGGTGTCGCATCATGCTTACAACTAGCGCAGCGACCACAGAGTGAAACGTCCAAATTCTGGACTGCCTGTACCCAGACGTTTACTAGCGAAGTGGTACTCAGCGCCGCCAATAGTAGCCAGAACTCGCATTCCCAAATGTCTGCCGATGATGCCCTCCAGATCACAATGCCGCGATACACGGTCAACGTCCCACTTAAGATCGTCAGCAATGAAGCGATCACCACCTGCCTTGTGCGCCCCACCCAGGCCTCCTCAAACGCAGAGTCAGCATGCGGGCATTTCAAAACTCGGTCAAATGCGAACGGGCTCGAGGCCGGTAGCAGAGCTGATTTCGGGAGTGAAGACAACGCGAATATGAAAAACCGGGGCCAATTTGACAGAAAGTCGATCTTGGCCCAAGATTTCCACGCTCGCAGCACTATTAGTTCGTCGCTGCGCGGGAAATTTTTCCTGCGATAACGAACCATCAGAGGAGGGCCCGATCATGGACAAAGGCTCAATCAACGGCAACACAATGCAAAGCACGCTTCTCTTCCGATCGATTGTCGACGATCCGAGTGTCCTCGAAGAGGCTAGATTCGCGGAAAAGCATTACAGGATAGGAGAGTTAGCAGAACTATGGGGACTTGGAAGAGAGACAATTCGAAAAATGCTGATTGACGAACCCGGAGTGGTCAAAATACGTCTCGGCCGCAAGAAGGCTCATACAACGTATAGCGTGCCGCATTCCGTTGCCAGAAGGATACATAACAAATTGTCGCGTTAATCGCGGCAAATGCAATCCACTACCCTAAATCGCCGCATGTATTGGTGGTTTCTACGAGATTTCCTGAAAGAATAGAACCTTATGAACGTTCGCTCGAAGGATCAACTCTCAAATGTGAGTTAGCGAATGGATACAATCCGTGCTTTTGGCTTTCCTTCAAACGCCTCCTGCAAAATCTTAGAGAGCCGCTCCTGCCGTCCCGGAATCCAAGCGGCGTAATGCTTCCGTAGAATCTCCTCCGTATCGCCAATAAGTTCGGCTACATCGGGTATCGGCACCCCTTTCTCAAGCAAGATCCTGACGAAGGTGTGCCGAAATCTGTGGGGATGGGCTGGAGTCTCCCACGGGCCGGCCAAGGCGAATATCTTATTGAGTCGCTTGTTCCGCCAAATATCGCAGAGCTGCTTTGCGTTTTGAGTAACTCCCGCAGCGAAGATCAGCGTTCCATGGAGCTTCTGCCGCGCACGGAGTCGCTCAACCAGCCAATCCGGAATCCACGTGAAGAGTGGCCGCTTCGTCTTGTGCATGCGCAGGAAAACGTCATTTCCTTTCAGGCGCTTATTGATATCGAAAGTGGCCACATCTGAGATTCTCAAGCCGGTATAGACGGATAGATAAATGAAGTCCTTAACGTCCTCACCTCCCCAAGTGCGGTAACCGGGTCCTTGCTTGAGCTGTGGTCCGATCTTGTCGCAAGCAGCGTAGAGGGTTTCGAGCTCTTTATCAGTAAAAGGGGATTTCGGAATCGTGACCGATGAACCTTCGGGTGCCTGGAGGTCATCGGTTATGTCTTTGGCGAGCCATTCGCGTTTAACGCAGAACTTTATAAACGCCTTGAGCCGTTCAAGTTTCTTGGCCTTCGCCCGAATGCCATCTTTCCAGCTCGCATAGAAGCGATCCATATCGTTGACGGTGAGTTGATCGATATAGACACAGCCGCGATCCGCACCATAGGCCAATAGCTGATTGGTAAAAGTCCGGTATTTCGCGAGAGTGTTCGGCGCAATGTTGCGGTTCCTGGATTTTGCAAGGAACGCGTCAGTCGCGTTCTCAAGCGTGATCCGGGTGGCCTGAGGTTCTTCGACAGGTGGCGAAAATGGGGCAGTTCCCTTCCACGATCCGTTCCGCTCGAGAGAGGCTGCGACTGCACGCGCCGCTTCGAACTCCCACTGGCCGGTATTCTGCCGCTTGAAATTCCTATGAAGCGTTCCCGAGGCAAAGATAGGGCACTCGCACCGTTTCCAGCCCTTCTTGCGCTCGTCATATTCGGATGTGCGGGAGTTGTGGGGATGGCCACCTTTACAGCCTTGGCGGTGGCGTCTGTAGAGGGCGAGGTGCACGGCATGGATTATACCCTGCTTGGCCCATATTGGCCCATCCTTACGTTGAGAATCTGCCAAATCTAACTAATATAATGAGATATAGTTTGGGGCGGCTAGTGGGGATCGAACCCACGACATCCTGAGCCACAGTCAGGCGTTCTGCCGCTGAACTATAGCCGCCGTGTTCCCTATAGATTGTACCATCGAATGTGTGCCGTTTTGCGCGCGTGAGCGCAGCCGGAGCCCGCAGGCGAAATCCCGCGTCCCACACGGCGGACGAGGGACCTTGCCCACACTCCGCCTTGTTAGCCTTTGCAGGTGATCGGAGCCTTAATTGATACAGACCAATCAGGCGTCGAATCATGGAAACCAGCGAAATCTCGCCTCGTCAGGACCCGCCATCAATCACTTTGGCAACAAGATTGAGCGGGCGCTCGATCGGCATTTCTTCACCTGCGTAATAGCGTTCACGATCGTCTTCTTCGCATGCTCTATTGCCGTGGATCTGCGCATGAAGATGTGGACCGACGAGTTGTTGACCCTGACCATGGCTCAGCAGGCCAGCGCTACCGAGATTGTGAAAGCAACGTGGGAAGGCTGCGACGGGCCACCGCCGCTTTACTCGATCGTGGTCCATGCGATTTTGCCCTGGATCCCCACCGAAGCGCTCGCGGTCCGCTTGCCGGCGACGCTCGGATTCTGCGGTATGCTGCTCTGTCTGCCGGCCTTCTGCCGTCGCAGAATGCCGGCCTCCTACGCGATGGCCGCCACGCTGGTCGCTTGCATCATGAGCCTGGCCTACTCCAACGAGGGCCGCGGCTACGGCATCATTCTTGGATGCGCAGCCGGCGCTTTATTTTGTTGGCAACTGGCGATCGAAGGCCGGCGAAAATATCTGGCGCTTCCCGGGTTTGCATTCTGTGTAGCGCTGATGACCGCCCTTCATTACTATGCCATTTTCTTCCTTGTCCCTTTTATTGTTGTAGAAGTCGCGCGCTGGAAAACATCGAGAAAACTGGACTGGAAACTACTGGCATCTATGACGCCAGTTGCCGCGGTGTTGCTTCTGCATTATCCCCTGATCGCCGCCTCCGCAAAGTTTCAGAAGCACTATTGGTCCGCTGCCACCTGGAAACACGTGTACTTCAGTTTGGGCGATTCGAGCCTCTGGTTCAACCTGAACTGGATCCTTTGCCTGTTGTGGATTGCCGTGTTTTTTACAACCGGAAAGGGCCCGTTAAAAGATCACCTGCGACGGTCACTTCGCTTGCGTGAGTGGACGGCAATGGGTGTTTTCTTCCTTTTGCCGCCATTGATCGCCATCCTGTCAATCTACACGACGCACGTTTTCGTCAGCCGATACGTTATTTGGGTCACGCCGGCCCTCGCCGTGATGTTCGTAGCGCTCATCTGCGCAATAGAGGATAGCGCTCCGATGGTTGGCGCTGGTTTTCTGGCTCTCTTCCTGGCGATGGCCATAAACAACGAGTGGACGCGCCTCTCGGCAGAGCCGCTACTCAGAGATGGAAATGCAGCGAATGCCGAATTGGCTCAGTTGCCCAGCAGTCAGGATCCTATTGTGATCCCCAATGTGCATGCCTTTGTTGAGCTATCTCACTATGCGTCGCCCGCGGTTCGCCAGCGCCTCCTCTATCTTCTCGATGCCGGCCTTGACCAGCGTTACCTGCACTACGACACAGACGCGCTGCTGATGGGCGCGCTGCGTCACCGTACCAGTCTGCACATCGTGGATCTGAATAAGGGATTGGCCGATCACAAACATTTCTTTGTGACGGCTGCACCACTCGATTACCTTCCCAACTATCTCGCCTCGATGGGGTGGCGTGTGAAGCTGCTGCACATGTCACCGGATGCCGCGCTCTTTGAAGTTACCTGGACCCCGGATGCTAAGATCCCGGCCCAATGACCGGAAACTGCTCTCCAGAGATGGGCCGATTGTGGCGTGAAAGGATCTTCTTTTCCCTGATCGGTATAACCTTCGCTCAACAGATGCAGTCGACTTGGAACGCGGCGGTTAGCGGAAGGGCTTGCGGCGTTTCCATTCACGCATTTCCTCGGCCGCTCCCGGCCCGGCGCTCGTCCACCTGTCCTTCCATCGCGACCGTGAGTTGCTTCGATTTCCTGTAGACGTTGGCCACGGCCAGCGTCCATAAAGGAACGAAATCTACCCCCGGTACCAGCTTGCCGAGAAACGATGGCATGAACTCCCAGTGCCAGCCTAGAAGAAAGGTCAAAGCGCCGCCCACGCAGAGGTCCAGGATGTCATCCGCCGGCGACGCCGCTCCTTCGACAAAGAGAGGGAAGACGGCAATCTGCACAATGTCCGCGAGAATCGCCAGAATGAGCGCGGCGCGCATGCGCGGTCCGGGGGAGATGGTGGTGGTGCCTCGGTTCACTTCAGCTCCATCTTCGTAATCTGGCCTCAAAACCAGCTTAGTCCTTACCGGTTGGTTCTGCCCGCGCTTGCGGTAAGCCGCTCAGCGAACTGGACGCAGTTACGCGCAGCCCAGGGGGCGGGGCGCTATGATCCTTTTGATGCGAATCGCGCCTTTTCTAAGTGTATTTTTCATCGTGCTTGCAAGCGGAGTGGGATTTGGACAGGGGACCGCCCCGGCCTTCCGCTACGATACGGGCCACGGCCAGATAACGCTGCCAGGGCGTGACCCGGCGCAGGACGGCACCACCGTCATTCCCACGGTGCTGGTGCCGGTGCGTCTCCGGTTTGACGCGGGACAACCCCTTGGCAAGCCACTGACGCTCGATTCCGCTGCGGATGTTCCCCGGGTGCTGCGTTCGCCGGTATTTGCAAAGGTGCCGTTCGCAGCGCAGGAGAGGACCCAGTACGCAGACGCCCTTCTCCGCGCGACGGTTGGCACGGCGGCCACTTGGCACACGCTGCTGGCACAGCCGCAGGTGCGGCCGGTAACCGTCGACATTCCGCCAGGATATGGATACGTACTCACGTCGAAACGAACCGGGACTCGCCTGGGCATGGTGGACGTGGAGTACGTGCAGCAGGAAATCTTTCGGCAGATACCGCGACAGGACGGCAAGCTGGTGATTGCGGTGACTCGGAACGTCGCATATTACACCTACGGCGACGCAACAGTGTGCTGCTCATGGGGAACACACGGGGTTGATGAGACGACGGGAAACTCGTTCGTGCTGGCGTCCTTTCTTTCAGCCGTGCCGCCGCTGGTTGAAGAACGCGACGTGCAGCCGCTGACTGAGCAACTGGCGGAGTGGGTCAACGATCCGCTGCACGACCCGCTGTTTCATCTGGGCTCCGGGCACCCGCTGCCTGCAACAGAGAACGTGATTCCGCGCTGGCAATGGCCGGCCATAGAGGGTGCCGAGCATCGCGGATGCGGCGGAGATAGTCCGGCCACCCGGTACACGCTTGAAGATCCGCTGAATACCAACGAGCGCAGCAATCTGCCCGCCGGGCCCGCGTGGGTAATGCATGATCGCGGCGCGGCATGGCATGTGGCAAATGTGGCGCTGATGAGTTGGTACACGGGTCGAGCCGGACCATACAGTTTTCCCGACGTGCAGATGCTGCAGGCGCCGGCAACTCCCTGCACAGCGGCTCGTCCTGCGGCTACTGGATCGGTGAGTGAGCCCACGCCACCAGCGACGGCCGTCATTCCGTCGACACCAGCCAGCAACGGGCACCAACTGATTGGGTATTGGACCGGCAGCGGACCAGGGGGAACGGTGCTGCGGCTGCGCGACGTTTCGCCGCAATGGGATGTGATCATCGTGGCGTTTGCCGACGTGAATCACCAGGCGCCGGAGGGCACCTTGAAGATGCATGTGCGGCCGGGGATGGATCTGGCGCAAATGAAGGACGACATCGCATGGCTGAAGAACCAGCGGAAAAAAGTGCTGATCTCGCTGGGCGGCGGCGGAGAGTATTTCACCCTGGCGCAAACCGCGAGCATCCCCAATTTCGTGAACTCGGTGACACAGATCGTAGAGGAGTACGGGTTTGACGGAATCGATCTGGACTTCGAGTCGCCGTCTTTGGTTCTCGATCGGGGAGACACCGACTTTCGGCATCCCAGGACGGCCTCGGTGGTGAATCTGATTGCGGGGCTCAGGCAATTGCGGCAGCACTTCGGGCCGGCTTTTATGCTCTCACTGGTGCCGGAAGGCACGCAGATACCCGCAGGCTATCCGGGCTACGGGGGCCAGTTCGGAACCTATCTGCCGCTGCTATGGGGAGTGCGCGACATTGTTTCATTTGTCGATGTGCAGGACTACAACACGCCGCCGCTCGAAGGACTCGATGGGGAGATCTATCAGATGGGAACGGCCAATTACGATGCGGCAATGACGGAATTACTGCTGCGCGGGTTTCCGGTCGGCGGGCCCGGGGGAGATTTCTTTCCGCCATTGCCCGCAGATAAGGTCGCGGTCGGGTTCCTTGTCGGCACATCGACGCCAAAGCTGGTCAACCAGGCAATGCAGTACCTGATCACCGGCAAGGCTCCGCAGGGCGTGAAATACCGTCTGCGAAAAGCAGGCGGATATCCACGGCTGATTGGCGCAATGTTCTGGACGATCGACGGGGATCTGAATGAGAACTACGCGTTCTCGAACCTGATCGGACCTCAACTGCATGGCTACCCCGCCACCAGCGCGCGAGCGCCAAAGTGAAACACTCGGCAATGGTCGGGGCTAAGGGATTCCTGGGGAAACTTGGGGGAACATCCCGTCTGTCCCCGGGTTTCCTAAGGGTATGTGGGTGATGGATCAATATGCGGGAAGAGGAAAAGTCGACAAAAGCTTTATTCCGTTTGGAGGAAGAATCAATTACAACAACGATGCAAGCAACTACCGCATTGTGATTACACCATTGCCAGTGAAAAAGGAGTAATCTGAATGACTAATTGTCGTTGTCGCCATCTATTGTTTCTATCGCTTCTCGCAATAACACCTCTGCTTATTGCGCAGGGTGGGTGGCACAAAACCACCATGTTTGGGCTCAATAATGCGCCACTGACAAAGCTCCGTGGAATAGCTATTCCTGCAGAAGCGGTGTATAAGGGGCAGCATCTGAAAGCGTATGTTTTCTTTTCTGGTTATGATGGCCATGCTGGAGGGCCTGGCTATCCATTCTTCGGAGTTTATGTTGAGAACATCGAAAAATACATTCCGGAATCGGAGATCGATAAGTTTAGGGGACCCGATCTCTCACAATATGCAACGAAGAATGACGCGATTCAACTGAATGTCACGCAGGGAAATAGCAGAAGAGAAATCACCACGCGTCTATTGTTTACTGACGGGATGAATTTTGACTCGGGCTTTCAGGCAGAAGGTTCCTTTGAAACGAATCCTAGAGAGACCAAGATTGCAACGGACACATGGATGCAGTTTCTTGCTCAGATGAGCAATGGATTTGAAGATGGTAAGGCAGTTATAGGAGGAAGAGGACTTTCAGGCGAGCTTACAGTGAAGTTTAGCGGAGTCGGGTTGGGTACGAAACTCAAAGAATTAATAGCTTATTGCAAGAGGCAATAAAATAGACCAGAAAACAGTTTCCATTCGCATGGTCGACATTGTTATTCCCGACCTAACCTCCTAAATCCGTCCATTTCGCAAGACGATCTGGGCGAATTCCCAAGCGCTAAAGCAGCAATTCGGCTGTAGTGAGTTTTGCACCTGCCAAAACACTTAGACGCCGCCCGCCGCAAGCACGAAAGAGCGTAAGAACGATGAAGCTAAGCCATGTAATTCTGGGAGCGATGATCGCCGGAATGGCAGCAACATCCGTGGTTGGTCAGACGCCGGTGCTGGGCAGCGTCGAAGCGCCGTACGCCAACATCATGGGCACGGTCCACGTTGCCGGAGGCGTATATGGCGCAGGTTCGGTTGCGTACGGTCCGGCGGGCACGCCGCTCGTGCTCAGCGGTTCGGACTTCGGAAAACCTGGGGACAGACGGGACGTTCCCCATGTAAAAACTCCTGCCGTTAGTCAAACAGTTCACCTTGCCGCTCTTCCGTGGTTATCTTGACGAGTGAGTACGTCCGCTACTACCACGAGGACCGCACGCATCTCGGCTTGCACAAAGAAACTCCGGCGGGCCGTGAAGCAGCCAGAGATACAAAACAGCGAAACAAAGTCGTTTCTATGCCGAGGCTCGGCGGATTGCATCATCGGTACGACCGGGCCGCTTGAAGCACTGAGACCGAGCGTTCTCAATTCCTTGGGAAAACCCTAAAGACAGGCGCGTCTGGGGCACAACAGCAATGCGCCTAACGACACTTCCGCGTGCGCCAACGATTCTCAAATCTCCACAAACTCCAGCTTTCCTGAGGGCCTTGCCTCGCGTTTAACCGTTAAGCGCAGGCCATTTCGCCGTCGGACGGAGATTTGGCTAGGCACACCTTGCGCATCTCGCCGCCCATCTCCGCCATAGCCTCGTACCAGTCCACCTGCGCTTCCATGCCCCAGTCGTAGACCTGCGGAACGAATGTCTCCCGCCGCATATGACCCAACTCGCCCCTGCGCCGCTGCACATATCTGCGCACAGTTGCCTCGCCTACCCTGGCCTGCGGACGCTCCTCGCGAATCCGCTGCCATATCCGTCGCGCTGTGTGCCTCTGCTTCTTCGGCGCTCGTTCGTCGGCGCTCAGTATCCCGTCAATGAAGTCCGTCACCGGCCCCAGACTGGGGCAGCTCCGAACCGGCTGCTTGCGCTCCGGCGGCGTTGCGCACGCCAGAGCCTGCCGCACCATCCGCCGATGAACTCCAAGCTTCTTCGACACGCCCTGAATCGTCCCTGTCCCATGCGTGTACTCCCGTCGGATCTCTTCAAAAAGCTCCACCTTCGTTCTCCTGTCCATCGGTCTCCCTGTCGGCTCCGCCGACAGGGTACCCGATCAGTGAGTGAAGGTGGGCCAAATCAAACGAGCACAAGTGGGCCAATTCAGAGTAGCGAAATCATTGGGCGGCCTGCACCATCGAATCGCATCGCCGCGTAATCATCCTCAACTAAAACACGGTTCTTGCCGAACGACTGCAGGATTCGTGCATCCCCTTGGACTGTCACCCCTAATCCCTTCTGCGCTGACTACGCAAATCCGCTCCTTCCGAAGCCGGAAACTCGTTCACATTTGTATCTCCATCCCTTCTGTGCCGAATCTTTACGGTAAAGAAGTGGCCGTTCTCCGTCCGGACAGCAATTTGGCGAGGAACAGCTTAAAACCGGATTGCACTTGTTCCATCTATCTCCAGAGAAATGAAGCTATGACAAACATAACTGCTCCAAAAATCACTACCATACCGAATTGCATTAGCTTCCGCCTCATCGAGATAGGCTCCCGAAATTCGAAAACTGGCCACAGGACTACGAAAACAATTGGAAACACCTTGAAGTATTCCACACGTGCCAGGAAATGCCCTCCCAATGAGCCTAAAGCCACGGCCACTGCGAATGCGAGATTGCGGCTATAACTTCTCGACACGGAATGCACCTCCTAGCCACCACCGCACTGAGCAATATCCTTTTTGTATTGGTCGTCCGTTGCTTTTAGTCCGGCAAACCAACTTGGGACCGTTACAAAATACGTCTTCACAAATACACCCGCTAATGCGGAGTATAATAACCCAGTTGCCGGTGTAACCGTGCCACCCATTCCCCATTTCATCGTAGCTGCAGGGGAGGTAAAGACTAGCGCGGAAAACCTGGGGACAGACGGGACGTTCCCCATGTAAAAACTCCTGCCGTTAGTCAAACAGTTCACCTTGCCGCTCTTCCGTGGTTAACTTGGCTGGGCGGCCTCCTTTACGGGGAGCCAAAGCTCGCTTTGTCGCCTCTTCCAGCCCGTTGACAAATTCCTCGGTCCCCAGCGGGCGCCCGGTGTGCGTCGACTGCCTTATAGCCGCCATCTCCGGCTCGGTTGCTCCGTCGGCCAGAAATGCCTTCCAACTGGAAACATTCCATCGCTCATTCCATTCTCCCATCGCCAGCCATCCGCCTGCCGTTCCCGCTCCGCAGTGGACTGCGGCGCTCGACCAGTTCCATGTCTCCGCTTCTGCAACCATTCCGGGTTTCCCCTCTGTCCCCAGGTTTCAGGTCACTTCCCAGCGCAGCGGGGCACCGCGACCGCTTGCGCCCGTAAAACGAATCGATTTTGCAGAATGATCGAGCAGCTTCGTTGATCCATTAATCTCGATTCGCGCAAGACGCTTCAAGTCAGATTCGGGCAATCGAATTTCAATCTCCCATTGACCAGCCTCTGCAGGTGCGTACCAACCCGAATATCCACTCGCGGACTTTTTGAGCCCGAGCAGAGGAGATGAGAACTCGTACTCTGCTAACGGTAGAAGCGGTTTGAAGCTGAGCCCTCGCTCGTCGAATTCTACTCCCAGTAGTTTGACGGCGCCGTAAAGTGGCCACGCGTGAACGTGCATATTCATCACCGGGAAATCGGTCCAATTCAGCCCCCAGTCCGCAGGCGATTTCCTGCCATCAGGTAGGCGCGGTGTGAACACGGTCTGACCGGGGTATTCTGAAATCACTGAATTGTAGCTATCCGGCCCACTCCAAATTCCGTACCAGATATTTGGATAGTTTTCCGCATGCGCGGTCAAGCAATTCTTTTTCCATTCATCCCATGCAGCTGCGCCGTCGACCAAAGCCAATGCCCAAATCAACGTTCCATTGACACTTGGCGAGATTCCTCCATCATCGAGCACCCCTGCCTTTCTTCCCGACGCGTTCTCGCTTGCGCTTAGCATCATCGCGCCTATAGGCGAAGGGCTGCGTACCAACTCATTCAAGGTGGTCACCAAGGTTTGGCGTTGTTCGAGCGTTGCTGCGCCACCAATGATCGCCCATGGTTGCGGCTCCAGCCAGAGCCTGTTTTCGCCGGTCCAGCCCTCGTGGAGGCCGAGCCACGCCCGACGAAACCATCGGCCGCACCAGTTTTCCCCGAGCGCCCTGCGTTGAGTCTCGGCATAAGCGCGTGCTTGGGCGGCGTTTGCTGTGTCGCCGACATAAGTAAGCATCCTCGCGTAATAGTCGAGAACATAGGTCGCCATGGCCGCGTTCAGTACGCTTTCTCCCTGGGTGTAAGCCTCATCGATATATTCCTTCGCCACCCTCCCATCTACCACCGTGTCGTTATAGTCTCCCGTTAACATGCGGATAAGTCCGTGCCGTCCCACTCCAATTACCTTGGTGAAGTGCACATAGGAGCGGGCTAGCATTTCGCGAATCGTGAGTCCTGCAGATCCTGAATACCGTCGTTTATCATCATCGATCTTCTCATCAAGGAAACTTTTGTCACGAGTCGAAAGAACATATTCGGCCGCCGTCCAAAGCAGCCACATCTCCTGATCGCTGGGCATGAACTTTTCTGGCATCGGCACACCGCACCCCACAATGGCATATGGCATCGATCCATCGGGCAGCATTTCCTTCAACGTGTACCGGATAACTTGTTTTGCGATTTCAGGTTGAGTGAATATGAACGGCATTGTGTGTTGAAGTGGATCGCGTGCCGCGCCTTGGAAGCCCCAGACGTATTGATATATTCCCGATTGAGAAATAATGTGCTCGCGGAAAAAGCTGTCATATGTAACGTTGCTGCGAAGGTAGTAATTATGCCAGCGGATTTCCCGGTCGACCCAGGGCTCGGTAGGAACCGAAAAGCGCAGCCCGTCGGTATTCCAAGCGGCCGACGAACGTGCCAGTGCACTCGCCGGATCAGCGGTGTATTTCTCCACTAGTTTTTCGATCGTGAATCCTTCGGTGAGATATCCGTACAGAAAGCACATCGTCTGGCTCTCATTGGGATCGAGCCTGAGATTCCGTTCGAGAATCATGGCGCTAGTTGCACCGGTCGCACTCAAATCGTTGTTTAGTTTTGAGCCAAGCCCCGATGGGCGATCCGCGCCGCCGTCACCGAAAAGGCCCGTAGCGTCCGTTGCGTAGCCGTCCATTGGAGCATCTAGTGAAACCAGAAACGTCTGGGGCGAATTAAGATCTTCCATCGCCGCGCCCGAAGCGAAGCCGGATAGCTTGTTAGCGTAGCCGCGCGTTTGGTCCTTCCGGATCTCTTCAACCCTGTGCCACAAATCTTCATCTTCCTTGGTTCGACCTTGAAAGGTCTGACTTTCCTTTAGCCCTGCTCCGTTCGGCAAGAGCTCGAATCGATGTGCGAAACGTCCGCTGAACTCCCGCCGCATCTCCGCAGCCTTGGCTACGTCATTGAGCATCGATGCCTGCATGTAGTTTCGATAAGAGAATTGGATGTTTTGGCAACCCCAGTACTCAATCCATCGCAGGTCTTTTGCGATGTCACTGTGGTTTGTGACCGTGACCATGGAGATCAAAACAGGATCGTCGCCGAAAGGTGCCAGGATGTTTTGCTCAACCTGGTACCGGTGCCCTTTAACTATCTTGTTGTAATACCCCGCCCCGAAGACTCTCTCAAAAGACTCAGCCTTGGCTGAATAATATGTGCTCAGTACTGCGTCACCATCGGTAAGAAAGCCAATGCCGGCGCCAAACAGCCCTTTTTCTGGACAGTAATCGTTCAGAAACTTTGGGGATCCCTCATCCTGGCGCACCTGAACATATCCGTAGTTTGAAACCGCAGCCACCAGGCGATCGTTCCCCACTTGGTGAGTATGGTCGGTAGGTGATCGCCACTCCTTATGAACCGGCGTTACTGCTTTCTCGTCGGAAATTTGATTACAGGTGTACTTATAAGCCGGCAATCCAAACTGGTCCGTGATCCATTCGCCAAAATGCCCCGATCCGAAGGGTTTTGATTCCTTTGTCGAGGGTTCAGCATGGCTTGGGGAAATGCCGTCCCCGAGCGCAGTGGAGAATCTTGATAGCCCGAGATTATGCATTGTTCCCATTCCTGCAATACCGAGGAACTTCCGTCGATCCATGACTAACCCCTCAATCGCTCTTGATGACGTCCAGTGGTTAAGCAACCGAATGCCATCAAGCTGTTTGCGGCATGCATGCCGTATTCTCGTTGACGTCGTAACACATCGGATGTTAGAGACTGGGTGGTGTGCTGAACAAGAGCAGTACTGCTCCTTCAAACAAAACTATCAACCAATATTGCGAAAGCGGCTGCCCCTCATCCAGCCTAAGCATGAATTCGGCCTTACCGGATTCTCAACAGATTCACTACAATATTACGGGCCGCAATGGATGATTGAGTCTGGACTGTTTCTCGGTCGGCTTCGCTCGCCTTTCAAACCGATCTTTGAGAGGCACACATCCTTTCACGAAGGCCAAATTGAAGATGGATATCGCTCCGACTTCAAATGTCATGCCTGCCACCGCGTAAGATTCGGCATGGATTGAAGGTAACGGCATATGCTGCAAGTGTTGAGGGAGGGAGTCGAATCGTGAAAGCCGTGGCGGTATATCCACAACTTCGTTCCGTGCGTCTCATCGATGTCGCCGAACCACATATCCAAACGGATTCACAAGTAAAACTGCGCATTCTCGAGGTAGGCATTTGCGGCACCGATCGTGAGTTATGCCGTTTTGTTTACGGCACTCCCCCCGCGGGGCTGGACTATTTCATCCTCGGGCACGAGAGCCTTGCCGAGGTCGTTGAGACCGGTACGGCTGTTGCTGACCTGTCAATCGGAGATCTCGTTGTTGGCAGCGTTCGGCTCCCATGCAACCACGCTCAATGCGACGCGTGTTGCGCGGGCCATCAGGACTTTTGTTCCTCAGGGGATTATCTGGAACACGGGATCATCGGATTACACGGCTTCATGACGGAATATGTCGTTGAGGAACGCCGGTTTCTTTGTCCTGTCCCGCGTCATCTCCGTGAAGTCGGCGTACTCGTGGAGCCGCTTACCATAGCTGAAAAGGCGATGCTGGCTGTTCGTAGCACCCAATCGAGATTGCCATGGCAGAGCCGCCGAAACGCTGCCTTGGTTATTGGCGCTGGTCCAGTGGGACTTCTCGGCGCAATGAAGCTGATCTCTGCGGGCTACCGAACATTTGTGTATTCTCTGGGATCACCAGGTTCCCTGCCTGCTCGCATCGCCGAAGCAATCGGTGCAACCTACTTTTCAGCCGACGAAATCGCGGTAGATGCTGCCGCTGCAATCCTTGGATCGATCGATATGGTTTACGAAGCTTTAGGCGCTGCCCGGGTGTCTCTTGATTTCCTTTATCGGCTGGCTCCCAATGGAATCTATGTATTCACCGGTGTGCCTCGAGATCAAAGTCTTGACGCTATTCATTCGAATCGCGTGATCACAAACCTCGTATTGCGGAATCAAGCGATACTAGGCGTAGTAAACGCTGGCGCAGAGGCTTTCACATTGGCAGTCAGTGACCTGTCGGACTTTTATTCAAAGTGGCCCGATGCCGTTCGCGGCCTTATTACGCACCGTTTCCCAATCGAACAATTCACTCAAGCTCTTGAATCTCCCGCCAATTCCATCAAGAACGTAGTAGTGGTCGAAAAGCCCAGAGTCATCAGTTAGATGCCAACCCAATCCGATACGGTCGGAGTCAGATTGGCAAATGCGCAGCTAAGATGCGTTGCCTCGTTTCCGCGCGGAGGGCGTTTTCGCAAAACACAAGTGGAAAATCCGGTTGTAATTCCGAAGATTTTCCTCGGAGGCACCGAGATGCTGCAAAATCGACTACAGTGCTGTAGAGGCAAAAAGCAGATGCCTGCCCAAAATGGTCAATATCGCTTGAAATATCAATAGTTTACGCTGGTCGGGGCGGAGGGATTCGAACCCCCGACCCTCTGCTCCCAAAACAGATCAGACCATTTGTTGAACCCTATTGAAATTGAGTAAAAATAACTGCTTTTGATTGATAGCCTTACCGTGCGTGTCCCGAACCATGTTGATCTTTGTGGCTCTTGGGTGCTTTGACAGCTACAATTTTAACTACACTGGCAGTAGCGACAGGAATAGCGAAAATGCCCGAAACCAATCTCCAATCCGAACGCCAGCAGGCACATTTTCTAATCGACGCCTTGCCGGACGAAAAGATCTCCGCTGTGCGCGGCCTGCTCGAAGTCATGGTCGATCCGGTTTCCATTGCCCTGGCCAACGCTCCGATTGACGATGAGCCGGTCAGTGAAGAAGAGGCCCGCGACATCGCCGAAGCCCGCGCCTCGCTCGCTCGTGGCGAAGGCGTCCCGCATGAGGAAGTCCTGGCCGAATTCGGCATTACCGCCGAGGATTTCGAGCGCTTGGGACGCACTCCTTTGACCCCCGAACCGCACCACTCCGAACAGTAAGCATGGGCCGCAAGAACATCGCATGGAGAGACCAGGCCAAGGCCCAACTCCGCGCCATCGACCAACCCGCCGCTCTGCGCATTCTTCACTCGCTTGCTCACTTCGCCGCTGCGGGCGAGGGCGATGTGAAGCGGCTTCAGGACATCGAGCCTCCAGAGTTCCGCCTGCGCGTGGGAGACTACCGCGTCCGCTTTCACGACCTCGGTCACACCCTCTACATCACCGCCGTCAAGCACCGCCGCGAAGCCTATCGCTGATTCATCATGCGACGACGATACATTTGATACAAGGGTTTCATGCCCCGCTCGTTGAGGCTCTTGTTCGTCCTCTTTGTTCGATCTCTCCGCTCCCGTCGAAGTCTGCTATTGGAAAACTTGGCACTTCGGCAACAACTCGGCGTTTTCAAGCGCAAGCATCCGCAGCCGCGATTCTCTGCCGGCGACAAGTTGTTCTGGGTAATCTTGCGACGGTGTTGGCCGGAATGGCAACGTGCGCTGGTTCTCATCCAACCGGAGACTGTCGTTCGCTGGCATCGGGCCGGATTCAAGTTGTACTGGACGTGGCTCTCGCGGCATCGGATTTGTCGAGGAAGGAAGCCGGTCAGCCGAGAACTGCGCGACCTGATCTTCCGCATGGTCAGTGAGAACCCGACCTGGGGAGCGCCGCGCATCCACGGTGAGTTGAAGATGTTGGGCTTCGAAATTTCCGAGCGAACTGTGCTCCGCTGGATGAGAAAAGCGCCAAGAAATCCGGAGTCTGCCAAACGATGGGCGGCGTTTCTCCGCAGCCATCGCGAGGCCATCGCCGCGATGGATTTCTTCACAGTACCCACGCTCACATTCGGCATTCTTTACTGCTTCTTCATCATTTCCCACGACCGGCGCCGTGTGCTGCATTTCAACGTCACTCGGCATCCAAGCAGCACGTGGGTTTCTCAACAACTGCGCGAAGCATTTCCGTACGATACGACTCAGAAATACTTAATCCACGACCGGGACGCAATCTTCAATACCGAGGTCAGGGAAACCATCGGGGCCATCGGACTGAAGTCTGTGCGGACCGCTTTCAAGAGCCCTTGGCAAAATGGCGTGGCCGAGCGGTTCGTTGGCTCCTGTCGCCGTGATCTGCTGGACCATGTGATTGTGCTCAACGAACATCATCTCAAGCGATTGATGACCGAGTACGTTCGTTACTACCACGACGACCGGACACATCTCGGGTTGGCGAAGCAAACTCCCGATGGCCGAGCAGCGGCAAAACAGGCGACGCTTCCGCCTGACGTTGTCTCAATGCCGCGCCTTGGCGGTTTGCATCATCGCTACGACCTCGCTGCGTGATTTCACCCGAAACTCGGTCAAGACCAACGCAGAATCAGCGAGAGTAGTGCGTCCGCATTTGCCCGTTCAGCCCATTCGCGTTGTCGCTCATCACCTTTTCTCGCCTCTCCACTTTCGTCGATGGCCTCTTCCGGTCGGCTCCGACCTCGTTTAACTGTTAAGAATCGAGCTATTTTCATGCGGATGGCATTTTGGCGAACCACAGGATCGTGAAAACCACATTTCGCTCACATCTGCGGATGCCTGCATCGTAGATATACTGTCGTAACTACAAGTCGTTTCTAGTGGGTTTTTAGTGGCAAGTCGCGCTTATGCTTCTTTGGCCTGAACCGCTCCAGAAGGGCGTAAAGGATTCCAGTTTCCAACGCCACGATTGGAACAAGCGTGCCGTAGGTGGCTCTGGGAACACGGTCGATCCCAGGAAACGCCTCGTTGAAGCAAACCAGACCGTACATCAGGGCTGCGTGCAGGAGAAGCGCCGGTATCAAGCCTATCCAGAGCCATTTCTTCTTGAGCGATTTCCTCTCCAGGAAAACTAGCAGAGTGATGAAAACACAAGCGGTACATAGGTAGACCTTCAGGGCGATCTGGGCCCACTCACGCCCCATCCACACAAGGACATATAGCGGTATCCCAGCAACCAACATGATCGCCACAGCCCAATTCATTTGCGTGTTCTCTTCTTGCTCGTCCATTTCTTCGTGATCGCTCATGGGTGACTCCAGCCACTGAAGCATCCAGCTTCCTGCATGTTCTTGTACGAGCCGTAGACCGCCAGTCCTTTCCCGGCCACATTCAAACCCTTGCCTGCAAATTTCGCGCCTTTGCGAAAGCCCTTTCCAACTTTGATCTTGGAACCAAATGCATTCAACACCCTTCTATTCTTGTAAGCCTCTGACAATTCTTTGCCTGCATCGACTCCCTGATCTAAAAAAGCGTCGCTGGCATCGCTTGCATCATCCGGGGTAGGGATAGGAGACCACGCCAAGGCAGCAGCTCCGGCACAATCGAAAGCCTTGTTGACGGGCGCGGTTTGCTGACTGACATTTTGAATAAACTGCTGGGCGCTTGGGGCAATCGGCTGCGCCCCCCAGCTATTGTCAATCGGAGTCTGTGAATAGCCGTTCGCAATATCGCAGTTGCCTGAACAGGTCGTTCCACCCATTTCCGTGCCAGGCGCATTTGCGTACGTCACGTAGGTGTTAGACGAATCGTAGCTCGTGAATCCAAAAGTATCACTGTCGGAGAAGTAGGTCGCACCCGTGACGCGACCATTGATCCAATCGCCCCCGGCGGCACCGCAGTCGCTTGACTGTTGGCTTAGGCTCGTCCCCGAATTCTGAGCCGAATCCTGCCGGTCAATGGATTCGACGGCGTTTCCAGCATTATTGAAGTACACGCAATCCAGCCCATCCGGATCGACGTTGATCAGTGCATTGTTGCGTCCATAAGCGTAGAAGTTCCAACTCTGCGGGTCACTTGCATCTGCCGTCCACGAACCCAACGGATCGGGAGACAGGAACCGTCCCATTGAGCTTGCGTAGTACCTAGCCCCGAAGTAGTCATTCCCTGATTCGGTATCGCGTTCTTTGCCGGTGAAGTGCAACGGGGTGGAATCGTCGGCGGGGTAGCAGACATCAGGATACTCGGCCAGTTGATCGCCGTACGGTAGTGACTGGAAGTCCATCTCCGGGCATCCGAGGTTGGCTAACATGCCGGAAACCTGCATGCGACGCGTGCCCAATGCGTCCTCAAGGTGAAAATGAAGCGCGGGCTGGCCCGAAACCAGATCATAGGTACCGATTAACCCGCCGCTCGCATAGACGTTCGTCCGCTGCCACGTGCCTGAGCCGTTGAGAATCGACAGCTCTTCCCCGCTGGGCCCCAGCACATAATCCTCGGCGAATTGGAAGCCGTTGGTAGCCGGATTGCAGCTCATGGTGGAGATTGTACCTTTAGCGACGCGATCGCCGTCGGCGTCGTAGAGATAGCCGGTCATAGTAGTGAATCCTGGCGCCGGCGTGCTCTCGACTGCGCACACGCGCCCCTCGGCGTCGTAGAGATAAGTGTTGCCAGTCGTCTCGTCCTGAATCAGGTTCCCGGCTCCGGAAGGATCGTACTGGTGCAAGCCATCGTTTATCTGGTTGTTGCCGTTGACTGGCGACGCATCGAGCGAGAGAAGTGTAGCGCCGGAGGCAGCCTGACAGGAACTGCCCGTCCCATTCGTGAATCCCGAAGCGCCCGAAACCAATTCCTGGTGCAGTCGATTGCCAAACGCATCATAATCCCAGCAGAGAGACTGCGCAGTGCCGTCAGGCCAGGTGACCTTAGCCGCAGAAAGCCGATAGAGGGAGTCGTAGCCATTGCCCGAACCAGAAAAAGCGGACATGCTCCACGCGCCCATAATGCCGGGGCCGCTGCCAGGATAAGTCGCATCATTGAAGGACGTCACGTTGCCGACACTGTCATAGTTGGAGAGGCTGTAGCTATAGACTGTGCCCTGGTTCATGGACGACGCGTTGACGGCAAGCGTGATTTCAGCTTCGTCAGTGTGCTGCGGTGAGGCGCTGTCAACCGCCTTGAAAGTGAGTGCAGGAGGGTTGGTGCCGGTAGAAGCTGTAGGAGTGCCGGTGATTGTGGCGGGCGTGCTTCCACTGGGCTGGTTGAGCACAAGGCCAGAGGGCAACGTTCCGCTGGCCACTGACCAAGTGATGTTGCCCGTGCCACCCGAGGAATAAAGCGAAGCGTTATAGGCCTTGGTGACCTGGCCATCGGGCAGCGAGGTGGAGGTGATTTGTAGCTGGGTGCTCGATGGTCCGGCGGGGCAGGTGCCCGTGTTATAGGGGGTGTTGGTCGTGACCAGGAACGGAAGCGGATTGCTGGTCTGGCCTTCGACCTTCACGAAAACCTCGCCGGACAAGGCTCCCGATGGTACGGTGAGAATGAGCATGTTCGAGGTCCAGAGGGTGACCGTGGCCGGTACGGGTGTTCCCGCTACTTCGGTGCCGCTCGAGTTCTTGTAGTAGCTAATGAATTGCACGAAGCCATCGCCACCCAGATTCGAGCCGTATATGACAAGCGGTGTGCCTACCGAGCCGTAGGCTGTAACGCCCGCCGGCCAGGTCGTTCCGGCGATCGTTGCCGAGCCTTGCAGCGGCGCGTAAGGCGCCTCAATGCTGCCCAGCAAAGGTGGCGGAGTCTGCGCGAACACCGAGACACAGGCCGCCGTCAAACCTATCGCTCCGAGAAATCCGCGCCATGCATTCATCGGGTGTACGCCTTTCTTCAAGTTTGGTTGCTTATTGCAACAAATGTCTTCATAACTTGACGGTGAGTATACAAATGGCATCTTTCTAGGGAACCTGCCCTAATGCCGAATAGCTCGTCAACCACATCCTTGACGGCGAGAACGTCTGTATTAGGTTACCCGGCATTTGTGACGTGGGGTTGCTGCCGCAACCGGAAGAGGCACCCGAGCTAGTCGAGCCCAGATACCAGTTCTGAAGGCCACCGAATGTTGTGTAACCGGTGCTGCCGGTAGTGGTAGATGAGTTTGTCTGGAATAGGTTCATTGGAAAATTCTCGCTCGGACTTGAAGTCTGCCCCCAAGTGCTCGTCGTCAGGCAAGGCTGCGACGCGCCATTGAAATAATTGCTGAGTGTGAGCGGCGACCCATTTGCACCGACTGAGTTTGTAAGAGTCTTGAGGTTCCCGAGGGAGTCGTACGCCATGATAAGCGAATACGCTGACGGTGCCGAACAAGTTGAGCCGACGCAGTGCTGCTGGGTTGCGCCCATCACACGGCCCATTTGATCGTAAGCCTGGAAAGCCTTAAGGCTGAGATAGGAACCCGCTGTGGGCGCAGAGCTGCATGTCGAATTCGCGGCCTGCGTCCATTCATTGATCAATCTTTCGACTGTATTCCCGCTCGTCGAAGTCCCATACTCATAGCACGATATTGGAGTGCCCCCAGTGTCATTTTGGTATGTTTTTTGGAGAAGTTGATTGATGGCGTTATAAGCGAAATTTGTAACAATGCCGCGGGCATCGGTTTTTGAGCCGACATTGCCGTTCGCGTCATAACCGCTCGTGCAATTACTACCGTTCGGAGCTGTTCCACCGGTCGTACCGTAGCAAACGTAACCGCTTTCTGGATTGTAGGATTGCACCAGGCGAGACAGACTGTCGTACAAGAACGACCGCGTTCTGGAACCCGACGACCCGAATGCGCCACCCCATTGTGTGACCGTAAGCAAGTTGTTCAATTGACTGTAAAGGTAATCGGTCTCCATTGAGGGTGTTTGAGAGCTTCCGTTGGGCTCCATCACCTCGGTAAGCCGCCCAAACGCATCTGAGCTTCTCTGCCAGTGATTCCCGTTCTCGTCGGTATAGTCCGCCCAGGTCCCCGTCACGCTCCCGGTCTGGCTGCTGTTGTTCCCCAAATGAACTGTGCAGTTCCCCGCACCAGGAGCAGAATTGTTATAACACCACAGTTGATAACTGCCGTCCTGCTCCGTCTCCCTCGTCGTTCTTTTGAGCGCGTCGTATAAGTAAGTGATCGTGGTGCTGGCAGGAGGCGATGAACCACGAAATGGATTTGTCACTGAGCTTACGTTTCCCATACCGTCATAGGTAGTTTTCACTGTGTCTGTACCAGCCGGATCGGTGGTAAGTTGTGATTCGACCGTGTGTCCCATGCCGTCCATGGTTGCAGTGTTTGATACCCAGCTGCCCGAAGGCACTCCAGAGATTGGACAGGTGCCGCTTCCCACGGTTGTGTTGAGCAATTTGCAGGAAACAACGCTGGGCGAAGGAGGCGAGTCGTTGTATTGATTCCAGGCCATACCGCCGTCCGGCGACGTTGTCTCAGTCGGCCTGTTCAAGCTGTCGTTATAGACAAAGCCAGTGGTATTGCCGTTTTGGTCTTTGGCGCTGGTTAATTGACCGTTGTTGTAGTCGTATGTGAAATTCTGCGTGTAGCCAAGCGGATCAGTGATTGTAGTTAGAAATGAGTTGGTATTGGCTGATGGAGTATACGTCGTGTTCGCGCCGCCCGACAAAATCGTGTAACTATCTGCGTAGGAATAATTCGTGACAAAGGTTGAGCCAGAGATATCGGTACACGACTGATTACCGCAAGGTGCTGTCATCTTCAACACTTGGCCGGTATCGTCATAGGTGTACGTCGTAGTCGGCCCGGCCCCTCCGGACGATAGCAGACGAACTTGCCTCGTTAAATTGCCGCGCGGAGTGGTCGAGGAGCCATTGAAGTTCGTGTCGTGCGTGCCAGTTGGGAGATTTGATACCCCAGTCGTTGAATTGCCAGCGGAAACTGTCGCGCACAGTGTGGTCCCACCATCGTAGTAACTGTCAGCCTCAGCGATCCAGTTTCCACTTCCGTCTTCAACGACCTGCTGGCAGGGCTCATCGCGAATCGTTCCGGGAGATGAAAACGTCCCGTAAGTAATCAGCGTCTTTCTCGCGGCTGTGCTTGCTCCAAAATCGTACTCGTCAATCTCAGTCGGTAGATAGGAACCGCCAGGGTACTTCGTCTTCGACGTCACCGAACCTACCGTCGTATCTACTTCGAACATAGAAAATTGATCTTTCCACCATTTGGTGGTCGTCACAAGGGCCGACGAACTCCCCCAATCATTTTTCGAAGTCGTATTCTCCAAGGGAATCTGAACGCCATATTGCGACCCGGAAAACTTTTCTACTGGCAACGTATAGGGTTGATACGTATACACGGTCGATTGCGTCGTGTTGGCTAATTCATCTGTTGTCGTAACAGTTGTTGACTTTGTGGTCCAGTACTGAGAGTCACTGGTGAAGGTAGTCGAATAATTAAATGTTTGCTCCAATGCGACATGCACGCCGTCGTAGCTTACCTTCCTGGTCGCCACAACTGGGGTATTGTATTGATACCAGCAGACTCCGGCCTCCTCTTGTTCACCACCTCCATTGACGGGCTCCCAGGCCGCCAGCGTCGCTCCAAGCGAATATGTAGGGTTTGGCATGTATGTGTACTTCACCCATCCCCCGCTTGGATAGACGATTTCGTTCAGAAGTCCGTATGGGTTGAGTATTGTGGAGTCGGTTGGGTTGCTGTTCCCGGAGTAAAGAGTGAATTGTTGACCGTTCGGAAGATTGATCGCCGACACGACATCAATCTGTGCAGAAGACACCGAGAAGCCGTTTTGAGGGCAATAAGAGCCAAATCCATTTGAATTCACTATCGAAATAGACATGTCATTAGCGTTTTGTGTCGGCGGCAGGGCCCATTCGTAGGCATAGGATGCGGCGGTTGTGCTCCACTCAACACCGAGTGAAATTCCCCCACTAGTGACCGTATCGGTTGTGCTACTTAACCCGGTGCCACTTACTGTCGCAGCTGATCGCCCGGCCGTGTCAGTCAAACTAACGTTGTATTGGTTATTTGTGTTGTTGTATGAATGACTAGCTCGGATAATATTCCCGTTGCGATCCTCGATCTGTTCCGGTACAAAGTAATCAAAATCTGTCTCGCTAGGACCGAACGGAGTGAAATTGGAGTAGACAGTACCTTTGGAGTCGGACACTGTAAGTCCAACTGGCGCCGCACCCCCAGTTCCCGCGCCCGCCTGTGGGAGCTCGGCAGTGACCTCATCATCCTGCCAAGACTCCGCTGGAGGTATCGTGGGGCCGCCAAGCGGGGACGGACATATCGAATTGGCATTCGTTTGCCACGTCTCGGCCAACCCATAAAGATCGTGACCAGTACCCTGCGGTTCGGTGAATGTATAGTGGTTGTCTATTAAGCACGAACCACCAGGTGGCCCAGATAGAGGAGTGACTACCTGGTTTGAGTAGCTTAAAGAGGGGACGCCATATTGCCATCCACAGCCAGTCCCAAACGGAATTGCGTAATCGACGGCATTAGTCGGACAGTGAGTGATAAGCCCCAGGCTGTGCGGTTCACTAACCTGAAATACACCGCTGCTATGGTAGCTAAGTGAAAGCGGCATCGTTATGCCACGCGATGCAGCAACGGGAAACGTAATGCTAATGCTGACGGCGCCGCTCGAAGGATCGACGGTTTCTGCGAGCAGGTGTATGTAGTCATGACCGACGCCCGGAATAGGAGTCGCGGTCTCCGCAGTGACTGAGGCGCCGGGCATCGTAGTTTGCGCCGAGGCAAATTGGAGCCATCCGCCCAGAAGCAATGAAAGCAGCCACAACGCTCTAATGCACCGTCGAACTCGCTTCTTCATTTGTTTTTCCGTAGAACTTGTCATGGCTGTACCTTTTGCGGGAGAGTGATAGTTTCGAGTCATAATCGACTGCGGATGCGCTAGCGGGCAGGCCACCGAACTGTTGATCGTGCTACCGAGGACTACGTTAGAGACCTTCATCGCGATCCCGCTTTCCCTCCATAACGTGCCTTGCGTTACTGTAGCGTCACGACAACTTCAACGACGCCGGTTCCAGAATCAAGCGTCCCCATTGCCTTGCCGATCACCGCGCCGAGCATCCGGTTGCGGTCGGTTCCCTTCATGGCGTAGCCAGGTGTGGAGGACGAAACCAGAAGATCGCCCCTGTGAATTGGGCCGTTCTCGGCACTGACCTTCGTCGGAACAATGCCGACCATCGCCATGGGAATTTCCTGCGCGCTTTTCGACAACGTTTCTCTGCGGCCGATCACGCCGGGCTTGGTGGCAAAGATGCCGGTCACCATGGTGGAATACGGCTCAGACGACTTCTCAACTTCTCCATCGTCGCCGGACCCTAGAACCAGTACGTCGCCTGGCGCATAGTGCTTCAGGTCACCTCGCGCATCGACTGCTTCGGCGTAATCGCCGCCGCAGAGTACGCCTGTCCATGCAGTCGTTTGAACAGTACCGCTTGGGTCGGAGGTGAACCGAAGCCCTCCATTCACCTCAAGTTTGGCTCCAGGAGTTGTCGTGCCGATGCCGACGTAGCCGGTCCCGAAATTCATGGTGAACAGAGGAACATATCCGGACCACATATCCGAATCAGGTCCCCAATTAGACGCATTTAGGAAGTCCAGCGAAACCCCATTCCACTTGATGCCTGCATGACGAGTTCCATAATCACCCAGGAATATCCCATCGCTGGAGGAACCGCCGTAAACCGATGCAGTAAAGTTTCCATTGGTGGAACCATTCCAGCCGGAGCTCATAATATCTCCATCTACGTTAAACGTCGTTACTGGATCTGGCGTTTCGATACCGACGTTTCCGTTGTTCTCTATTGTTAACGCTTGCTGTTCCCAGCCCGTACTTTCAGTCCAAGTAAGCGCACCTCGATAATTGCCATTACTATCGGATAATACCTTGACTCCAAAAACATGACCAGGGACCGTGACAGTGATGCCTTTATCGTCATTTGCCTGCCCGGAATCTACGTTGACTTGCAAATTAGTGTTTGGACTCGTCGTCCCGATCCCAACGTTGCCACTTGCTGGAAACGTATTCGTCTGCGCCAACGCACCCACGGCCATAAGTGCCAACGTCCACCAAGTCAAAATCGCGTACCTGCTCATCGTCCCCTCCGGGTTCCATAGTTGGGCGCTTCACGCGCGATATTTGCCGTGTGAACTAGCTGGTGTGTGCTCACAAGTGTGAGAAAGCGCACGCCTATGCTCTCGCTCAATCAAAGTGAAGCTCACAAGGGAAGAGCGAGTGGTTCAACACGAGCGGAACTGTGATTCTTAATTCGCCGGGAGTATAGCCTGTTTTCTACATGGATCAACGCTATTTTTTATTGAAAAGCGGCAGAGGTGTGGATAACCATGACCGACATTATTTACTAGATAGTAAATCGATAGGTTACTTGAATTGCCTGCAATGTGCGCTGTAACACTTTTCGACTTAAACGCGTTTCCTGCTTTGGGAGGGCCTACTACAAATCAGGTGTGCCGTCTAGGGGGAATTTCGGCCATTGCATCTTAGCTGCTAACGAACTTTACTTTGGAGATGGGTCAATATCCACTCCGAATCTCCCTCAATGACGGTTCTTTGGTTGCCGCCGTGGTTGGAGCACCAGAAGAGCGCTTGTCCCTATCATGGTCACTCCGAGACGTTGCCATAGCGACAAGCCCGACCAGGCGTTCGCAATGATACCTCGGATCAGCAAGAGCACCATTACGATGCCCAGGATAGTTCCGATGCGCTTCAGGGCATCAGCAGGCCTTACTATGCCCAGCATGAGCCCGAAGGCCGTCAGAATGAGAGCGATCATTGCGACCGACCCTGTAAGCACCACCCAACCCTGCATGAAGTTCGACCCGTTCATAGCGCAACGCTCCTCTCTCCACGGAATTGGCGTTATCGTTTCCCGGAGAAACAGCCACGATTTATGTCGGCCAAAATCCCCGTGCCATCAAATTGAATCTCGGCTGGTTCTCGGCTGCGGCGAAGTATGCCATCCAGAATGCTTTGACCGCCTCCTTGCGCTCGGCCGAGAGCGGGGCGAAGTCGCTGCTTTCAAGGCGACCAAGACAGAGCGAGACACCTTGGAGCATGAAGCCATGCCGTTCGCAGAGACGTGCGGCGAGCTCCCGGGCACGGGCCGGCCTCGTGAGCGAGCCGGCCGAGACGAAACTGTTGGCGCCGTCGTCTTCAAGGAAATCGCTCGCGAGGATGATCCTGCGGTCGGTCCCATCGGGAAGCAATGCGAACTCCTGCCGGGCAGCGTCGAGTGCGCCAAGGATGTCAGTCCGCGACTGGTGCTTATCGAGTGAGGCGACCCAAACGGCGAACTTCTTCCCTGCCTCATCCTGGAACTGGCGCAGATCGGTACCTCATGCCATCTACGGCTCACAATGAGGAAGCGCATATAGCGAATCAACTCCTTGTAATGCTGCTGGCAGACGCGGAAAAAGTTGACCATCTCGCCGTCAAGATCATTTAACACCTCGACCTTCGACGGCTGTTTGTGGAAGAACACCTGTGCGCCGCCTGCAAATGGCTCAACGTAGGTCGTGTGCTTCGGGAAGATGGCAATGATTTTATCCGCGATCGTGCGTTTGCCGCCGATGTAGGGCAACGGTCCGATCATGTCCGGGGGATTTTGGATTGTCTGATGTTGCAGAAGGGCGCTTCGATTCGACCTTTAGGGATCGAAGCGTGCAATCATCTTACGCGAGTGACGAAGAAATGATAGATTGCAAAACCTTGCGAAATGCAATGCGTTCATCGGTGCCACTCAGCGGGAATCACCACATGAATCACAGCAGATGAGCCAAAGCGCAGACGGCGATGGCACGAAGAAGGATGGGCCGCTCGTCCTTTCCGAGCACGGGGTGGTATACCACAACTCTACGAAGAGTTGTGCAAAAGCCACCTTCGCTCCTCAGTGGCTAACACCCGTCGAACGGCCCGATGGTATAGTACGCTCCATACCAACGAAAGAAAGGTTGCGTAATCTGCTCAGGAGGATGAGTACAGAGAATTCGACGCGCGCCGCACATCCGACATGAGGGTATAGAATTCCGCCATCACAGCAAATCATCCTGATGGAGAGATGTGATGGCTCAGCAAGGCTCAGATGCAAGCCAGGATGCCAAAGTAAATGCCGAAGGGATTGAGAAGGAAATCGAGGCCCTTCAGTCTCGTTTGCGCGAAACAACTGGAAGCTTGGGCAGTTTCTGGGACCACGTTAAAAAGATCAACGAGCTTTTCAAGTCGCTTAAGCCTCTCTTGGCTGAGGATCGACGAAAGCTCTGGGCGCAACTTGAAGGCGTTTGCACTGAAGCAAAGGAGCGTCAGGCTGAGAATCAGAGGAATTGGGAGAAAAGGAAAGGGGTTTCAGCCAATAAGCGGAGCCTTGTTGAATCGAAGATCCGCGAGGCGTATTTCCAGGCGAGAGGCGGGAGTTCCGCGTCGGAGCTTGCCAAAGCCGGCGAGCTGCTCAAGACTGCCTTGGAGTGGATGAAGACTGGCTGGTCAGGATTCACCGCCACCACACAGCTCTTTGCTTTGGACGACGGCAAAATGATCAAGACAGACCATGACGCGTGCTGGGAGCGGTGGAAGGAAGCCAATGAGATGCTCCAATCGCGCCGCCAAGAGATAGGCGAGAACAACTTCAGCCATTTTCGCGGTGAGGCCGAGGACACAATCGGTATTGCCGCATACGACCCAAAGCGGGCCAAAGGGAGAGTCCAGGCTATTCAAAAGGCCATGCACGGAACGATCATGACCGGCGATCAGTTTTCGGACATACGAGAACTTCTAGACAAAGCATGGGCTCGTGCGAGCGAAAAGCAGGGGGAAAAGCATGATGAATGGTTGCAGCGACAGCGTAGTTTCATTGATCGGAAAAGGGAGCTGATCCGCCAGATGGAAGAAACCATCGAACGCATTGAAGAAGAGATCGACCATTGCCGCGACCTTGTAGCAAATGCACGAACCGATGACTTCGAAAGCAGCGTGAGAGAATCCATGGAACGCAAGTACGACGTGATCGCAGCAAAGCGCCGGTTCATTGCAGAGCTTGAGGAGCAGATTCGCGAAATTGAAAGCAAGCTCCGCCGATAGGACAAGTTGGCCCATGCCTGGCCAGCGGGCGAGTTCCGTTGCCTAATATCAATGCCCGCAGTAGCATTGATGGCAAGGTGAACCATGGCAATCTCCTACAAACCGGGCGATCTTGTGCCCGCCTCTGGCATATATCGCGTGACTCATGATCCGCGTCACGCCTACGAACACGAAGTCACATGCATCGCTGGCAAGAAATTTCCTCCCTGCCGGAGCTGCGCGCACCCACGATTCGAGCTTGTGAAAGCTGCACTTCACATCGAGGATCACGAGCACTTTAGACGGTAGATCTTGCAGTCTCTCCCTACTGCGATACCATTTCGGCGATCAGGAAGCCGTTGCTGTCCTATATGATCTCGACCCTGAATTGATCCAGCTACGGAATGGGTCTCCACAAATCTCACTAGTTCTGAGCTCGAATTGCTCTTCAATTCCGTATGCTCCATATCTCCCTTCCGCCGTTGCAATACACTTTTCAGCCAGTACCGGCCAGCACAGATACTTGACAATGCCTGTCTGAGCGCTATGCTGAGGAGATAAATTAACTATTCACCTTCCATGCCGGAATCACCCAGGAAATCTAATCACGAAAACTCATTTGAACCTGCCGGGCAAGAAGTCAGAAAACAGCGATTTCAGGCATTGGCTGAACAGCACGATCTCTTGGATACTGAGATGGGAAAGCTGATCGCTGAAGAATGGTCCCTTATCGCTAAGAATGGCGAGGATGAGGCAGATTTTCTCCGTCTTCAGGAGATCAATCGAAGAGAAATCGAAATCATTGAAATGCAGAAGGAAATTATCGAGGGAATGGCACGTCTCTCGGGATCGCCTGGACAATAGGGCGGGCGCGCAGCAAAGCGAACATGCGTCCGGTATCGAGGTCAGGTTCATCATCCGGTGTGGAACCGGAAGCGCCCGATGCCAATCTCGGGAACATACCTTCGAGGAAGGATGGGCCGCTCGTCCTTCCCGAGCACGGGGTTACCACCCGCAACCGAAAGAGAAAAAGTTGCGTATCAGCCACCTTCGCTCCTCGCATGGCTGACACCCGTCGAACGACCCGATGGTATAGTACGCTCCATGCCAACGAAAGATAGGTTGCGTAATCTGCGCAAAATGCAAAGGTACATAGACGAACAGTTGACTTATTTCGCCATCGGTTTATACTGATAACTGTATGATTCCCAGCAACTTACAGACGCTTTTCTGGGACACGAACCTTGACACCTTTACGCCTGAGGCCTATCCCGACTACACGATCTTCCGGGTCCTCGAGTTGGGCGACGTGGCGGCGGTGGCCTGGCTTCGAGAGACCTTTTCCGAGTCGGAAATCCGCCGTGTGCTTTCGACTGAACGACGCCCCTCCGAGAAATCCGCCAACTTCTGGGCGCTCGTATACAGGGTTCCGTCCCGCGAGGTTGCGGCGCTCAACGGCAGCCGCTAACCATAACATCTCCCACCAAAGGACACCGCCATGACCAATCATGAACATGAGGCGTGGCACAGCGAAGTGATCCCCGCCTCAACCGAAAACACCCTTGGCGCCCTCCACAACGCGCACTTATTGGAGCACTTTTACTTGGCCGGTGGAACAGGACTGGCTCTTCAGTTCGGCCATCGACTGTCCCTGGATCTGGACTTCTTTGCAACGGACCACTTCAACGAGGAGGCGCTCCTCCAGTGCGTCCAAGGGCTTGCCGGATTTGCACTGGTCACGAAAGCTCCATACACGCTTCACGCCACTGTCCAGAGTACGAAAGTCAGCTTTCTGGGATATGCTTACCCCGTGCTTTTCCCAACGAACCGTTTTCTCGATGTTCCCGTCGCCGATCCGCGCGATATCGCTTGCATGAAAGTGAGCGCGATCGCAAGCCGCGGCACCAAACGCGATTTCGTGGACCTCTACGTCTCCGCCAAGCGTTTCGGCCTCAAGGAAATCTTGAAGCTCTTCGAACGGAAGTACGCGCAGACCCACTACAGCATGATTCACATCTTGAAGTCGCTTACCTTTTTCAAAGATGCCGAGAAAGATCCGATGCCCCACATGCTCGTGACCCTCGACTGGGAAACCGTGAAGCAGTTCTTTCTCCTGGAAACACCACGGTTGCTTTGACGAGAGAGATGCGGGGCCCAATTCAGTTCCTGGAAATTGCAATCCATTCGGCCTTCATCCATTGAAGGCCGTTTTATTGTCGATGGCGCTAGAATTCTCGGGCCAAGCGGTAGTGTCCTAATTTGAAATCCATAGGCTTGTCCTCCGGCTATGGCCTTTGGATTTCCTTCCCTTTATGGCTCGAATCTTTTTCCCAACGCCGGCAGTAAAACCGTTTAGAACAATCGCGGCATCGTACCGGGCGCATTATCGCGATCAGGAAGCTTAAATCCCGTAATAGCTGCACGCGAGACGGGCGCACATGTAAGGATCGGCAATTCGGGCATTGCACTAAAGAATCGGCGGTCATAAGGTTCCGATCGTGGCAAACAACGTGCTGCATACTCCCCCATGGATGAAGCCAATAGCGCCGTCCGGGTACCAGTGAAAACTTTGCCTAATGCAGATTTACGCCACCTTTTCATGGCGAGTGAATTGCGATAGAGTGAAGCGGAGATACTCAAGCGACGCGAGAAAGCTCTTCTTCCGGATCGGGCAAGATGGGGATCACGAAGTCCGGCTCTTCGCGGAAAAAGGTTCTAACGTCGTTTGGCCTGGTCCCCGTTTTCCGCACAGAATCGAGTACGATTTTCGTATTCAGGAAGGTGCGGAACGATGTCAAGGAGCAAGCACACGGAAGCGCAGATGATCGCGGCTGTCAAGCAGATGGAGGCCGGCCGTAAGGCCGAGGATGTGGGCCGCGAGGTTGGTGTGAGCGCACACACGATCTATGCCTGGAAGGCGAAGTACGGCGGCATGGACGTGAGCGAGGCGCAGGAAGCCAAGCGATTGCGGGATGAAAACTCGCGATTGCGCAAGCTGGTCGCCGATCTGAGCCTGGACAAGGAAGCGCTGCAGTCGGTGATAGAAAAAAACGGATGGAGCTCGCAGCGATGAAGGCATCTGTCGAGCACATCCGGGAGAAGTTTGCCTTCACCGAGCGCCGGGCCTGCCGCTTGCTGCTGGTTCCGGTATCGAGCTATCGCTATAAGCCGCGGCAGAACGACAACAGTTTGCGTGAGCGTCTGATCGCGTTGGCTCGCGAGAAGCCGCGTTTCGGCTATCGTCGTCTGCACGTGCTGCTGGGCCGTGAAGGCGAGCAGGTGAACCACAAACGGGTACACCGAATCTATCGCGAAGCGGGCCTGGCGCTGCGCCGCAAGAAGCGAAAACACTGTGTGCGGGTGAGCACGCCGCTGGGGGTGTACACGGCCTGTGCCTCGCCAAATCTCTGAACTTGCGCTGAATCAGGCAGTTACAAATGCCGTGCCTGGCGCGCGGATTCGATGTGACAAACGATTATCTTACGTCTGCTGACGCTCCTCGCGGCGATGACACCTGGGTTCATGCGATCCCGCCGCGACCTTTCCCCTGAGAACCTAGCCTTACGCCAGCAACTCACCGCGTTGACGAGGACACATTCTCGGCCTCGCGTCGCCGCAACTGATCGGATCTTTTGGGTTGGGCTCCGGCGATTATGGTCTGGATAGGAGCGGGCGCTCGTCATCGTGCAACCAGAAACCGTGGTCCTCTGGTATCGGACGGGTTTCAGACTGTACTGGAAATGGCTTTCTTGCAAACACGCAGTTGTTAGAAGGAAACCGACGAGTCGGGAACTGCGGGAGCTTATTTTTCGCATGGTTGCCGAGAATCGCACCTGGTGCACACCGCGCATTCATGGCGAACTCAAGATGCTCGGCTATTGCTGGGTTAGTTTTCAACTTAGTGATTGGCATCACAGGGGCTCAGTGACTTTGGTGATTGCATTGCTTTCCCAGCCCGGTAATCGTCAGTCCCTGAACGTCAATTTGGTCGGCAATCTTCATTTCGTGGATGACAGTTGATCGACAACCCGCTTTTTGGGGCAGTTGAAGTTTCCTGACATGTGCGGACCAGGCGTCACAATGTGTTGACTATTTTCGGATAACAAGCCTGTTTTGGATTTGACAGTTCGAATTCGAAGTAGCAAAAAGAAATGCAGCGGGAGCGAGAAAGCGACCCTGGCAAATTACATGCATTAGCAGTATCAGAAATCTCAATAGCAGGTCTTGCCATCCGCCTAAAACAAATTGAGTCTGTCGAATCCAATGGTGTTATACTTCGCCCAATTACGTATTCAACTCAGGGGGCTCGCCATGGGCTCTGTAAAATCTCTTCGGTACAGTTTGTGCCAATTGACTCTGGTTCTGAGCATCTTTGCTCTTCAGAGCGCTTTCGGACAAGAACCTTCGAATCCACCATCACAACTGACCCCTCTCTTAGCAAAAGGCCACGCAGTCGACTGGTGGTTTGTATTTAAGTTCAATGCTGCGACTTTTCCAGGCTGTTCTACAGCGCAACGCAGTTGCCTCTTCGGAGGTTCGGTCCAGAGCTATAGATCTTTTAGCCAGCAGTTTGTTTACGCCAGCAGCGAACACGATGCTCTGGAAAAGGGTGGTGATTGCCTGGGCGATTCCCTTTCCGATCCTGTTGCGGCTACCTTCGACGAAGTCTACAACGGTTCAATGTTCTACGTGATATGGAACGATCAATTCTACGACGATCCTGCGATCACTGGCTGCACAAAGGAATGCGGCAGCCCATGGGGTCATTCCAAGGGATTGCTTGCTTGGGATGCCTCCGGTAGAGGCTTTGTTATGCAAGTGACCACGCCTTCGTGGCCAGCCGCGGGGAGCAAGGACAATCCCCGGGAGAGCGACGGCAACACTCTCGGATGTGTTAAGGACAACGACGTTCAGGTCAGTCAGCATTTTTTCGCGCTGAGACTTTCAGAAGACGACGTGCTGACGCTTCTGAAGGCACTTGAGAATGCCAGCGTGGTCACCGACCCTAACGATCCTCAGATCGTTCACAATGGTGGCCCCGCGAAGATTCAAGCGGAAGTGGTCAAGCTTGGCGCCAAATCGAACCAGACCACAGTGCTCACGGCAACCTTATCGACTGGCGTGGAGGTGATTTCGAAGCCATCCGCCCTTCACGTCCCGCCGTGGCAAATGGTTTCAGCTGTTTTGGAAGGTGTTTCGCTCCGCGCTGCCACTTGGTGGGCCAAACCCGCGATTCCTACAACGACTGCGGACTCCCCCATTGGCTGTTGGAGCGACAGCTTGAGCAAGCCAGGGGCGGTGGAGATTGCTACGACGGGCGAATGGGATGGGACGATTATCGGCCTCAAGGGTGGATTGGGCACGAATTTCAACCACGCCAAAGTTGGCGTTGTTATATCGGGTGCCAAAGATCTCTCCATCTTTGGTGATATGAACCAACAGGGAGCCCTCTCGGGTAATTGCGCGAGCAGCCAGAATGGGCGTGGCGGGCTTTTTTATGTCGTCAAGGACGCTACTCTTTCCGCAAGTTTAGCAGCGCTGCTACAGGGGGACACGGCTCCGAGTCAGTAGCGCCAATCTATGGAGCAGGCCGCAGCGCCAACAATGCGCCCTGCAGGATTTTCACCCAGCGGGGGTCCTGATGGGCCGTGTGGGGAAGGGTTGCTATGGCAAAGAACATTGTCCTATGCATCGACGGAACCGGCAACGAGTTCGGCGTGAGTAATTCGAACGTCGTCAAGCTCTATTCGGTTCTGGACTGCACCGATCAAACGCAAATTGCTTTCTATCACCCAGGCCTCGGAACCATGGGCTCTCGAAACGCGCTTACTGGGCTCCAACAATGGTGGACCAAGAACCTCGGCCTCGCATTCGGATTTGGGCTGAGCGATGCGCTGGAGGACAGCTACAGCTATCTGATGGAGAAGTTCGAGGATGGCGACGCAATTTTCCTTTTCGGATTCAGCCGTGGAGCCTATCTCGCACGAGCGCTCGCTGCAATGATCCACATGTATGGTCTCGTGCAAAAGGGAAACGAGCCGCTGATCCGTTACATCTTGAAAATGTTCAAGAAGAAACATCGCTCGGACGCCGACTTCAAGTTGGCCGCCGCGTTTAAGGCTACGTTCTCTCGATCGTGCAAGATCCATTTTGTGGGCGTCTGGGACACGGTGAGCTCAGTCGGATGGTTGTATAACCCGCTCACGTTGCCATTCACGGCAATGAACCCCGATATCGAAATTGGCCGGCACGCGGTTTCTGTCGACGAGCGCCGCTGCGCGTTTCGTCAGAATCTTTGGTCGATTGATCCGAATTATCCGCAGAACATCCAGCAATTGTGGTTTGCCGGCGTTCATTCCGACGTAGGAGGAGGATATCCAGAACCAGAAAGCGGGCTCGCGAAGATAACCCTGGAATGGATGCTTAAAGAGGCAGAGGCGCAGGGTCTACTCGTTAACCGAGAAAGGAAGAATGAGGTTTTGGGGATGACGGATACGGCCATGGCGAAGCCCGACTGCTTGGCCCCAATACATCATTCTCTCAAGGGTTGGTGGTGGGTTCTTGAAGTTTTCCCGAGACGCCACTACGATATGCGCCTTAACCCACCGAGATGGCGATGGAAGATTCCGTTGGCCTCGCCACGCTATATTGCGCCTAACGCTGAACTGCATCCTTCGGTGATGCAGCGAATGCAGGGAGACCCAACGTACCGCCCCATTAACGTACCGTCTCAGCCATAGGGCAGGAATTGCGAAGATGGCGTCTCCGTTTGCCACGCTACTTCGCGGACTTGAAACAAACAGAGACCTCGCAACGCTCCCATTCGGAGCAATCTCTGTACTTACGGAGGCGTTGTGTGCCCGCCATCATCAGACGGCTGGCGGAGCCACAACCATTGTCGATCCGTATTCCCCCGAAAGTGTTCCGGCCTCAAATTGAAGGTTATCCGGGCGATAAGAAGAGTCGTGCTCAGTGCGGACGAGTACGCTATTGGCCAAAATAGCATTTCTAGCGATTATCCGATGCCTGGGGAATCCCCATAGGATGTTCCATGAGCCATGGAGCGTGTCCAACGATAATTTCGGGTCCAATGGAAGTTTATAGCTCGCCGGTATCCCGGGATCGATCTGCAGTCCCAACGCGCTTGCCTTGCTCAGCATCCAAGCCAGCGTGATGTCAGAAAGAGCTGTGGCTCCATTCACATCGTCAGGCTCCCCGCCACCGACGTCGCTGTGGACCCCAGTGAACCATGTCTGCTCAAGAGTCTGACCTGGAGCCCGTTCGGAAGTCCACAATGTAGGCGGAAACTCGCTCCTTTTCTCGTCGATAGCGAGGGCTTGGTAAGCATTATGGATATCGGGATGTAAGCCGGTATCGAGGAAGCCGTAAAGGATCGGATCGTTCAGGCCAACAGCGGCGGGGATGCCGAGAGACCCGACGGTATCCCAAACACCGACCATCGTCATCTGGGCATCAAACATTTCACTGTCTTTCAGGCTATCAAGCAGTTCTTTGCGCAAATCGCTGGTCAAAGCACGATAGGCGTTGAAGGCTGTTTCGACAACGCTGTCTGAAAAATTCTTGGTGGGAAGACCACAGATAGCGATCATTCCAGCCAGGCTGCGCGCAGTGTAAGCGCCGCGGCTGAAGCCGAAAATGAAAAGGGGATCGCCGGGATCGTAACTGTTTGCAATTTGAGCGTATCCCTGTTTGATTTTGTTCCACAAGCCCGTGCCGAAAGCGCCGCCAAGCAATTTGGATATGGGATTGCCGTCCGCGCCGACACCGTCATCGTAAAAGACCATCTGGCCTGCGTTGCGAATTAGCGTTTTGGATAGTTTGTACACATTGGTGTGTTTGGCGGAGGTGTCCCAGGTGCCGTCCGCACAGTACGCGATGTTCTTGCTCATAATTCCTCCGAACCTGCACCCAAAAAATAGCACAAGCGGCAAAGCAGGGACACGGTTCCGTGTCTGTTTGCGTCACTTCGTGAGCTTGCAAGTTGGTCGTTTTCAGATTTCAATTTCTCTCACTGTTGGCAAATAACGATCATTGTTGATCAAGATCGTCCTCGTCCCCACCATACAGCTTAGAGCGCGCAGCAAGCTCGTCTCGAGCTGCTTTCAATTGTTGCAGGGACTGCTCCTCAAGGCTCCTGTCGTAAGCATTCCTCGAAATGATCCTCCCCAAGCGTTTGATTTGATCCTGCAATACATCATACGCACGTTTGTCATATCTTCTCCGCTCCTCCACTGCGTTCCACCACACGACCAGTGAACTGCATGTTAGCGCAATGATATCTGGGGCTGTTACACCTACATTGACTGCCTCCATGCCGGTCATCCACACCTGTAGCTTCTCATTGTTGCCACGAGTTAGGGTATCAGTTGCACGAACTACATTTTCAATCAGCGTACGTTGGAGCTTACGCCCTTCTTGTTCCCGCCCCCGAAGTTTCCAACTGCTTAGCGCATGCGTCACCTCCTTGAACCCTGACCGCCATTGCGTAAGCGCCCGATCAATGTTCCTGCCACGAACTGCAATCATTCCAAGCTCCAAGAACGCTGAAGTTCGCGCCATAATTGTTGCTGCACTCTCCTCGAACATTATGGAAGCGTCAGCCAGTCCAACCCAATCTTCCCGAACCGTCTTTGCTTTGATCCACAAATCCTGAAGCTCAGGCCTAACGCATTTCAACGCATGCGCCTTCTTTAGATGAACCTCCGCACGAACGGCATCTGGAGTTTCGATCTGCAAATATGCGCGACCAAGCAAACACTCAAGGTCGGGGTGGTCCGGAAATCGTTTGATGGCGACCTCAGCAGATTGCAGAGCATCATCTGGCTTACCTTCGCGCCACAGTGCAGCAACCCGCCGAATCGCCTCGCCGATTTCTGGAGACATGTATGTCGTTCCTTTTTGCGCGCGGACGCACAATCGCGCGAGCCTTCGCGGATCCGCAACTCGCTTGGCAATAAGGTCCGCGACCATAATTAGGCTACTTGGAATAATGATCTTCGCTCCCCCGGGAAGATCTTCCCCTAGAGCAACAAGGTGGAACTTCCTCAATGCACCGAGATCGTCGTTTAGAAGCCGATCATTACTGTCGAGTATGCCTTGCAGCTCAATGAATGATGTCTCTCCAAGGAGACAAGCCGCATAAAGCGTCCGAATTTGCGAATCGCTGAGTTGATCCAGCTCTCTGCCAAATGCAAACCGTCGCACAGTTTCACCGTCGGAACCCTCCCATTCCCTTTTCAGCACGACGTCCAGCGGTTGCCCATTTGCAGTGAGGCGCAAAATGGATGCCGCGAAGGTCGGAGACCCATCGGTTGTCTTGTGGAAGCGTCGGAGCAGCTGAGAATCCCGCTTGAGAGCAAACGATATGCCTAGGCTCCCGGCAGTTACCTGGCAATATTCGAGAAAGTCCTTCTCATCAAGGCCGGCAATGTGAAGTAGTTGCCTCGGTGCCGCGCCGAGGTCAAGTCGCGATGTCAAGAGACTCGCCGAGGGCGACGAACCGCGCCCAACTGTGCGGGTCGTAATATGTATCATAGTTTGAAATAGTTCCTGCTGCTGGGTTGGGTCGAGACTATCCACGTCATCAATTATCATCAGGGATGGAAACATTTGAAGTGCGGAAATGCATTCTTCAACTAATTCTGAAATTGTCTGTTCTGGATCAATGAGTTCCTTCGGAGTACCGAGTTCCACCAAAATCGCTTTTAGTAGACTCTCGGTATCTGAGAAATCCACTCGCGTTGTAGCTTGGAATTCTCCTTGAATCGCCGTATAAAGCAGCCGTTTTGCACTTAGCCAGATTAGCTTCGCAAATCCATTTGGCGGATTTCGAATGAAGTCCTCCGCAAACTCTCTGGCCAAGGTAGTCTTTCCGACACCGCCAATCCCGGTCAGCAATTTCACTGGGGTAAAGCCTTCGCAAACCCAGCGCCACAATTCACGAAGATATGATTCCCGTCCAACAAACTTGATGAAACCTGGGTCTTTTGGCCCCAAATTATTCAGAAGAACTGTTACTCGGCGAAACTCTTCGGCAATCGATACTTCGCGGCGCGCATCACCGCACAGAAATGAAAAGTCCTCAGCAGTACGAGCTGGACGGCATTCATCTTCAACTCGTACATAGATATCGCCTTCGCGGTAAGCCATGGACTCATTTGTGGGGTGCTTTGGTGCATTTCGGCGAAATTGTGCAGGCGGAAGACCGTATGGGCGGCGGGGTACAAGCAACACTCCAACGGTCTTAATGGCTCCTTGGAACTCGACACTGCACGTCGAATAGTGACAATCAATGTGATGCCCGGTAGCAGCAAAAGACTTCTTTTGAAGATCATCAAACGAAAAATGACCTTGAAACCCGATGGCCATTCTCGTCCGATCATCTACTCCAACCACGATGTAGCCACCATAGGAGTTATAAAATGCGACGACATCTTTCACAATCCCGGCCATTTTTGCGGCATGAATTCCTTTTTCTATTTCTGTGGGGTTGCGGTTAAACGGCAATGTCGGCAACTCCGCCTTGTAGTCCCAGAGCGCTTTCTCGTAGTGGAGGCCCTCACCGTTGGGCAAGAGCTCGTGGACAACATCTTCGTCTAAATCTCCGCACCCGATGTGCCGAAAGAGGCGTGCTTTGTGGGCGTAGACACCAGTATCGAACATAGTCTCTATCCTGATCGCTTTTAGATGAAACGTATTCTAACGCCGGGAACCCCGGTTGCAACAATAAACTCCCAATTCGCTCGCAAACCGATACGAAGTTAGCCAGCTCGGGTTGCTCTCTTTCCACATCGACGATTCCCTGCCGATTAATCTGATTTTGGGGAAGACAGGCATAAAAATGGGACAAGAGGCGGGAAGATTGACATAGAGCACCCATGAGCTAGACTTCAGGAAAGAGTCGACTAAAGTTTCAGAACTATTTTCATCGTGAAAAACACCGTTGAGGGAGGGGCCAAGAGAAGCCGTTGGTCACCTGGAGAAGATGGTATTGGTGAATCCAATATCGAAGAAAAGTGCTTCAACGAGAATCTGTCTAGAGCTGAAGAAATTACGACAGCTATAGAATCTGTCGTCGAAGTCCTTCATGAGCAAATTCTGGCTTTGCGGTCCCCTGAAAAGCGCGAGGAATATGACTTTGCGCTCGCAGGTCTCAAAAAATCAGCATTAGCAATGGAAGGATTGGAAGAGCGTCTGTCGGTATTGTCCGCGCAGCTGAATGCTGCTGATTTGATTCGTCGCGAGGGGCATCAATAGTGAGCGGATTCAGTAAGATTTTCCCTTAGATATGCTAGCTCGGGCTGCGCGAATGATCGGCCCCTGATTCTTAGGCTAAGCTGAATGTCCGGTCTAGGCAAAATCGGAATCGCCCATAAATTCAACCCAATTGAAGGACGCTCGCGATCAGACCTAAGCTCTTGCCGGTCGGCCGATGCCGTCCTACTTCCCATCCCATCAGGATCGCCGGAGTGCCCCCAGCTTCGTGGCCACCTTCCGCTCCGCGAGGAAGTTAAGGCATCCAGGGAGCGAACTGGCCGCAGGCAGAGATTGCGTACCCAGGGACTGAATAATGGCGGTTATAGCGGACTTCCGGGATGGTTGCGTTGCCTTCCCGGCGGGTAATCGTTATTTCGTGAACGCCAATTTGGTCGGCTACCCGCTTTTGGAGAAGGTTGAGGTCCAGCCGACGCGCACGGATATGATCCCTAAGCTGTTGAACTGCTTGGGGTACTTGCAGGTTTGCATCTGGTAGCTCGAAGCTCCAAATGGCAGAAAGGCCACGCAACTGTGGACCACGGCCACGGCGACGAGCATAAATCCAGAGTGAATTAGGGAATTGCTGTAGTATCTCTCCCGGCAATGGAGATTTGTGTTTACATCTCGAAGCCCATTAGATAAAGTATTCATGAGTTTCCAAAACATCCCCCACCCCTTTTGTTTGCGCTTTTCCCCGGTCTACTGTCCAAACCATGATTTTGTGGGTTATTCGCCGTTAGGCATCCATCCAGCGATATTCAAAAGCACCATTTACGCCTCGAATTGGATCGGCTCTCGAATCGCTGCTAGGAATCCCACAGAAACTGGACAAGGTGACAACACCGCTATTGTCTCTTGAGACGAACCAGGTGTTGAAGGGGGTCATTTTATGAGCCGCGAACTTCTGACAGAATTGCTTTGGGGTGCGGCATGCGCACAGCTAGCCCTCCTTCTCCTACCTGTGCTCTTATATCTGTTTACTGGTTGGAAAATTCGTAGAGAAAAGCTCCTTTCCTATTTGGGACCTGCAGCGCTCGAAGTGTACTATTCTCAGTTTCCCTATCAAGCCAACAAACAAAAGGACGTTTCGGAACGCTTTCGGGCACAGTTTAACTTCCTGTACGGGCGGCGGCACTTCGTGCTGCCGCTCATCATCTTTTATGGCTTATGCCTAGTGGGCGTCCTTCTGACCTACTATTCCGTCCAGTCCCATTTTTTTGAAACTTCAAACCAAATCACCCTCGAGCCAACTGCTCTCTTTGCCTTGGTCGGAGGGTTTATTTGGGTGCTAAACGACGAACTGCGCAGTATCGCGAGGCGCGATGTTGGTCCTAAAGATGTCCACGGTTGGAGCTTTAGGATTCTTCTTTCAATACCGTTTGGGGTTGCAGTATCTCATGTTTTTGCATCAGTAGCCGGTGATGCAATTGCTTTCTTCATGGGTACATTTCCGACACAGACTCTATTCACTCTTGGCCGAAGAATCGCCGCCTCAAAGTTGAGCCTCGGCGACGATGGTTCTGAGGCGCGGCCTGAGTTATGCCAATTGCAAAGTGTGAGTAGAGCGAACGCAGAAGCATTTGAAGATCAAGGGATTGGTACGATCGCAGCACTCGCATGGGCCGACCCAGTCGACTTGACGATTCGGACGAACTTCGACTTCAATTTCGTGCTCGACTGCATGAGCCAAGCGCTCCTCTGGGTCTATTTTCAAGATAAGACCCAAAGCCTATTTCAGTATTCACTTCGCGGGTCGCAGGAGGCCCTGGCACTCGTAGAGGCATTCGAAGGCAAAGCTAGTCCTAATTCTGAGGAATTGTGCGAGTTTCGCCAACAAGAGGTAAAGGCAGCCTTTGCAGAAATCGCGACGAAACTAAACATGACTGTGGACAGCTTTGTCACCACCTTAAGGCAAGTTGCGGTAGACCCCTATACGCAATTCATCGCAAAGGTATGGAAGTAAAAAAGAGTGATAAGGAGATTGATTAAATGAAATCCACGGCGTTTCTCCTTTGTACGTTGGCCTTGACCGGTCTTCGAGCATGGGCATGGGGCCCTAAAGGCCATGAAGTTGTCGCCTACATCGCGTACCAGCATTTGGACGCCCGAACTCGGACTAGAGTCGATGCGCTCGTGAAACTCAATCCTTGCTACGACGAATGGTCGGCCGATGTTGCGCAGTTGCCAGTGTCAGAAAAAGCGACCGCAATTTTCATGCTCGCTGCGACATGGCCAGACAAGATCAAAAACAATCCTCATGGGGCGGCCTATGATTGCCAACCAGGACATACATTCATCAAGGATGGAGGGGCTGGACCCAATGGAAAGTTCAGCGTGGATATCCCCTCTGATGGACCAGAGGCATCTCAGAACGTCGGGTACGACGACGATCGACGTCACCAGTACTGGCATTTCATCGATCTGCCTTTCTCGAACGATGGCACGCCAACTCGTCCCCCGTACACGCCAAACGCGGTGACTGAAATTGTGTTACTAACTACTGCGATTGGCACCGATGAAGCCGACGCCGTGAAATCCTATGACCTCGCATGGCTAGAGCATCTCGTCGGGGACGTTCACCAGCCCCTTCATGACACGACGCGATTCACTTTGGGCCATCCGAATGGAGATCAAGGAGGGAATCTCGTGCTCATCTGCGGAACGCCGAACTGCAAAACAGAATTACATGCGTATTGGGACCAGTTGCCAGGGCCTGGGAACGATCTTAGTGCAGCCATTGACCTGGGCGAGCAACTCGATCAAGAACCGATTCCGGATGGGGTCGACGAAACTGATCCTAACAATTGGGCGAACGAAGGCTTTGAACTTGCGAAGACGGTAGCCTACGCTCCTCCGGTAACTGATGATGCGGCAGGAAGCACAGGCAGTCCACTTGGAAAGACCTATCGAGCTAAGGCGGTCAAGACAATGGACTCGCGATTAAGTCTTGCCGGACACCGACTTGCGCAGCTTTTGAATACCCATCTTCATTGAGCGCAGGAGCACCAGAGGGATCACTTTGTCGGTGGCGGTTTCGGTAAGGAGAAATACATGAGATGGCTCGTTACGGATCGCAATCTTGATAACAATGATGGGTTCGGCACCGAACTCGGCGCAGTTACATATTGGACCGCAGATCCGACAAAGCTGGGCATCGATTTAACAAAGCGGTCCGGGTGGACCCAGGTGACCGTGAAGGAATTTCAGGACGCCCTCGTTGCGGTTGCGTCGAAGTTTCCGTCCGTTCTAAATACCTCAACTGCCGATCAGAAACATCTGTGCCTTTTTGTTCACGGTTACAATAACAATTTCGTAGAAAGCACCCAGCGATATGAGGCCATCGCCGCTACTCTGTTTGACGGCGATGCCGGGCTGGGCGAACTGATTTCTTTTGACTGGCCTTCCAAGGGATCTCTCTTGGGTTATCTTCCAGATCGCGCGACAGCGCGTAAGGTCGCCGATGACCTGACAAATGTTCTCGAAATACTATATGACTGGATGGCCGGGAAACAGATCGCCGCCACACTGAACTTAGAGGATGCTTGCCGTGCCCGAACATCTGTAATCACTCACAGTATGGGTACCTTTACGAGCTCAGTGGCGGCCGCAGTCGCTTTGACTGATGCAAACTCGGTCATTACAGCACGTTTTCAATCGGCGAATGCAATTCTCCAGGCCAATGGGCGGCGATACTTGGCTGCGGCTACCGTAAAAGCCGTTGCTTTGACACTGCCGGCTTCCGACTTGCATGATTTCGCTGAGTTCTTCCAGGCGAGCCAGGTCTTCGCGGAACAAATCGCCTCGCATCTCCCCCAGTATTGGCAGGCGGAGGCGGGCTGGAATGCGGATACCGGTATCGAGGAGGCTGTTGCTACCGATGCGGCTTCCAAAGATGCCAACTCCCTGCTGCCCGCCAATCCAAAGATGTCCCTTTCATCTGTTCCGGCGGCAGAGTCACATAAAGAGTCCTATTCAGAGGAGACAAACCGGCTAGCCAGCGAAGAGGCATCCGCCAATCAGGTCGAGACCAGCGCCAATCAAATGGAGGAGGCAGCGAGGGAAGCTTTTTCGACAGCTCTCGACGCCAGCTCAGACCCGATCCGGCAATGGGCAGAGAGTTATGTAGATACTTTAGTCAGCCGCATATCGAAATCGATCACGTTCATTCCGGATACCTATGTGAATGAACTGTTGAGTGCCCCTTGTACGACAAGAAATTTAAGACGATAAATGACGCCCTTCAAGAGATTCGAGACCAATATAATCTTGCCCACCAAGGCGATGCAGTGATCCCGCAGCCCTTCTTCAATTGTTGGTTTGTGAGCATTCCCCAGCTTCTCGTACTACTCGACGGGGTGACCGATGCGGACAGTTTCAGAAAAGCTCTGTGGAGTTGCAGGCACATGACCACTGGGACGTCCGATCTGTACTTCGAGATATCGAATATGAGGCGGCTGGCGTCGAATAGTGAAACGACAACTCAAGGCTGAGACTATTCCTAGCGGGTCACTCTCCGCTTCGTGAAACGGTTGCCCTGGAACGGGCATGTCGTCGGGTGCGCTCATCGAGCTACACATATCGGCTCTTGCTCATCCACTTTTCCCGTTTCCAAATCGTATTCGAAAATGGACGAATCCAGGGGGTCAGGTCAAGAAGAAAGGGGGCCGAAGCGGCGACACCGTCGTTGCTGCCTCCGCTACGACCTGAACGCGCTGTCCTGCGGACAGCGCAGGTCTCCGCTCCGGCAGCAACGACGCTCACCCGCTGTCAAGCAGAGAATCATCAACCAAGCGTGGGCCAAATGAGATGAGCACAAGTGGGCCAAGTCAGGTTGTCAAAAGCACCCGGGTATCACCAACGACCGACACATCGTTTTAGTCTGCGCTATACTCTTGCTGTCCACAATTGCTGAAATTCAATCGTCATCAACTTCAGGAGATGATCTTTTATGGCTCGTCGGATCTTGTTAGTCATTTTCCTAATCGCGACAGTAGCCTGTGAGGCACAGGCTCAGAGTAATTCTCCCGCCTGGAAGCGGTGGCAGCATTTACAGCGCGGCGTGGCCCTCAGCGGCTGGTTCTCAGAGAGCGGTAACTATTCGCTTCAACAACTGCGCGCATTCACGACGCCTGCAGACCTCGAACACATTCATCAGCTCGGCTTCGATCATGTGCGTATCCCAATCGATCCGGTCATCTTTGAATGCGAAGGCGATTGGAACGGCTGTGAGCGCATTCAATTCCTCGACCAGGTCATCCAGAAGGCACTGTCCGTTGATCTTTATGTGATTGTCGATTTTCACCCCAGCCCCCAATACACGCACCTCTTGCTTTCAAATCCTCAATCGGCCGACAAGTACCTCAGGCTTTGGGGGCAGATCGCTGATCACTATGGAGCGATGGACCAGGATCGGATCGTCCTAGAGGTTATGAATGAGATCAGTTCGCCCGATATAAACAGTTGGTTTGGTCTTCTTCAGCAGTCCATCGAAGTAATACGGCGCCACGCGCCCAACTCCACCATCATCGTGCAGGGGGCTGGCTATTCTGACTTTTGGGACATGATCAAACTGCCTGCTCTGGCGGACACAAACCTGATCTGCAATTTCCACTATTACGAGCCGCATGTTTTCACTCATCAGGGAGCAACGTGGGGACTGGATTATTGGCTCGACATCAAGCAACTTCCTTTTCCGCCCACAGACAAAGGTATCGCTGAGGCGATGGAACACGCCGATTCTCAGGAGGCGAAGTGGAGAATCCTGCAGTACAAAGAAGATCATTGGGATGCCGACCGAATCGCCAGCGACATTGAATTCGCCGCCAACTGGGCGCATGAGCGGAATGTGCCGCTCATGTGCGATGAGTTCGGGGCTTATCGCAACTTCTCGCCGCCGGAGTCTCGTGAGCGCTGGCTGACCGCAGCCCGCACCGCATTCGAGAAGAACCATGTTGGCTGGACGATGTGGGACTACCAAGGCGGGTTCGGCGTGGTTTACAAGGAGAATGGCACAGTGCGCGATGACGATGTTGTTCTGCGTAGCCTGGGCCTCAAGAAGTGAGACTCCGCAATTCCAGTTGTAATGCGGTTACCAGGTCGAGTACTTGGTGCCGTCAAGCGCTGTCCCTTGGGACTTCGAATATACATCGAAGACGCTCTGGCCGCCATAAGAGTCGGAATCTGGGTCGTCCTGCATGGATCGGAAACCCCACTCGGCCTTGCCGGTCATAGGGTCCACGGGAATCCGCCGCAGAAAACGCACCTTCTTTTCTCGAATGTCGATACCGTCTACCAGTGTCTGCAGATCCGGAGGGTAGCCATAGCTGTCTACCTTTATCTGGACCGCTCCGCTATCAGCTAGGTCCTTGTAGCGGTCAATGGCGTCGCGCATCTCCCAAAGGTCGCGGCGAAGTTCGCGTTCTCTATCCCGCTTCACCAGCATGATGGTGATGGGCGCAGCCGCAGAAGCGAGAATGCCAAGAATCGTGATCGTCACGATCAACTCGACAAGCGTTAGGCCCCGTTCCCTTCCCCGGACCTGCGACTTTATTGAGTTAGGCTTCACGCTTGCTGCCCCTAATCGAATTACGGATGCTGCGCCGGGATCGCCTTCTGCAGATCTCTCCACCCCACCAGAATAAATCCCTTGTCCTTCAGGAATTTCTGGAATTCGGGGCTGCTCACCACGTCCATGTCGTTCTGTCGCCATTCCGCACCCCAGTTCGGATGATCCCACGTCATGGCCTGCAACTCGTCATCGTTGTATCCCAGGTGCACGCTCAACAGATAAACGCCAGGCGGCAGCGCATCAAGAGTCTTTTCGTAGGCGCTCAACCAATCTTGCTTCGCGAGTCCGGGCATGATCTCAATTTCGCGGTCCACCGGCAGGCTGGCGAGGTCCACATCCACGCCGCCAAAGTTGAGGACGCCGGGCTTCTGCGTGGCCACGCCTCTCTGCTTGACCTGCTGATTGGGCAGCACAATGGGTAGCCCGTACTCCTGGCCCATCTTCCAGTACGACTGAAACAAGGCAGGCGTGCTCAGCATCGTGCGCATGTGGTTGTCGAGGTGGGTTATCTTGATTCCCGCGCGCTTGGCCATGTCAATCTGCGCGCGCAACTCACCTTCCACCTCCGATGGAACTGCGTGCTGGGCCACATAGTTCGAACTGCTCGACAGATATCCGCCCGGATCGGTCACCCCCGATTCTTTCTGCAAGCCAGATATTGGCCGCCAGCGGTAGCTCGACCAATCCGCGTTGAGGTCAAGCCTGATGCCCAAATCGGCATTGGGATGGCTGCGCGACCAACTCAAGACCTCGGGAAACCAAGGGCCGGGAACGAGGACTCCCGCTGAAGTTACCCAGCCTTTCTCCAACGCCTCAAAGCTTGCCTTGTCGATGGAGTGGGCCATGCCAAGGTCCTCAGCCTGGATCACGACGAGGCGTGCGTCTGCGCCATAGCCGAGTGTTTCAGCCACTGTATTCTGGCGGGCGGGCGGTGCTTGCTGAGCTGTTCCAAAGACGCAAAGGCCGAGGGCGCATGCCCCATAGATATAGCCTCTCAAGAGCTTTCTCATTCCGAAGTTCCTTGTCTATCGCTGCCGTCGCGAGTATTGGCGAGACCCCGTTTCCTCGATAAGCTTATGAAACACATGCTCTTCGGCTCGATTTCATTTGGATCAGAAGGATGGTGCATTCGTCCTCGTTCCATCCCCGGTCGACAAGTGCAAGCGATCTGAGGCACCCTTAACGGGATACAGTCCCTCCTGAGATTGGAGTCATCCGCGGGTCAACGACCCAAACCTCCCCAACAGTTGAGGTCAGATTCTGGCTTACGCTATTTTGCATTCAAAATGAGATGTACAACGAAAGATGACGCCAAAAGAAAAATAGTGCCAAACGCTCTTGCGACGAACACGATTTTGCTTTTTCCACTTGCGTCAATCTCATTATCCGAAGCGTGCCGAAGTTGTAGAACAAAAGTACGCATAAACTGGAAAGGCCAGAGGCATGCGAAAACCCCTGTCGCCGCCAAGATGAAGGCGCCAAGCCGACTTAGATAGTACTGCATGGAATCGAAATGTATGCTTTGCTTCTCGGGCCAATAATGTCCTATCTCATAGAAAATGCCAATCCCTAGCAAGAAGATCAGGATTACCGGAAAAAAAGGATACTTCGGTGGCCCTGGTCTCACTTCAACTGGAATACCAGATCGCATGAAATCGTTGACCACAGAAGGGGCCAGTAGTGCGCAGATCATCAGCACTAAAATCCCAAAAAGAATCAAAACGGAAATCACGAATATCCTCATTAAAAATCAGCACAAAAATTATACCCGTAAGACGCAGAAGCCCCGGCATCTGTGGCAATTGTGTATCCCATTGTGGTGCCACTTGTATTCGTGGCGACCGAGAGGCCAGCCAGTTGAACGGGCTGGCCTCCGAAGGTCCAGCCATATCCTCCCATCGCGTCCTTCGAAGCCTGAGCGCTATACGACGGAAACATTGTCGCCTGAAACGTTTTGCCGGTACCCGTCGCAACCGTTACGGCCGGGCCAACGCACCAGGTGTTGGTTTCCTGTATGAAAGTCAAATTCAAAGTTAATCCAGCGCTGGCAATGGGCACGGGTATACCTTCGACTGGCACGAATAACGTGTCAAGAGCCCAGTAACCACTTATCTGATAAGCCGAATTCAACCATACTGATGAATCACTTAAGTCCCCTTGGTATATCTGCCCACCAAAGACCGCATTATTGCCACCATAAGTAAAGTCTACGGTGGGTCCGTCGCCCGACGAGAATCCACCTCCCGGCCCATAAACAGAACCGATAGCGTTGGGATCAACTTTTCCGTCAACATAGTTTCCGCCATAGAACGCACAGAGACCCGAGGTCCACGCTGCCTCGGAATCATTATCCACGGAGACATTCCCACCTGAGTCGATGTATACACAGGCCAACCCATCTGGGTCGATTGAGCTCATTGGCCGATTCTCAACATAAGCATACCGGTTGAGCGATTGCGGATCGAGCAGGCCCACTGCCGTCCACCCCGCCGGGTCGGGGCTGAGCCACCGTCCCGCCGACGGGTCATATTTGCGGAAGAGATAGTCGTAGACTCCCGTACCGCCCGATCCGGTGACAACATTTTGGTCCTGGCCGGTAAAGGAGCGATCGATTGTTGTCCCCGCTTCATTGTAGGTCTCGCCGAAGGGAGCGTAGGCTTCCTTCGAATAGACGGTATGCCCCCAAGTGGTGGCCAGACGGCTCGATCCGAGCCAGTCTTTGTGGCGAATATAGCTCAACCCACTTGCATTGTAGATCGCCGTCGAGCCGCCGGGGAGCGGAATTGTGCCCTTCGTCAAACTTCCGCTGTAGACTGCCAGCATTGTGCCGGAGGGGCGGTAGACAAATTGAGTGTAGGTTCCGCTGACCCCCTTCTCGACCATGCGCCCCATTGCGTCGTAAGTAGCCGAGGTTGAGTTAACCGTGATGGGCTGGTTGAGCGCATTCCAGGTGAGCGTGGCCGGGGTGCTTGTCAACTGGTTGCCGTTCTTGTCGTAGGTTGGCATCGGGGTAGGGCCGCTCGAGACCTGGTTAGTAACGGCGCTATAGGCCGCCGGGTAAGGGGTACCCGGAGCGCTGCCTGGCAGGGTCTTTGTGATGTTGCCGAATGGGTCGTAAGTGAAGTTTTGCTGCCATGTGGTGCTTCCACAATTGGTGGACGCGATGCGGCTCAGATCGTCTGCCGTGTAGGTGCAGGTCTGGCTGAGCGGCGAAGGGCTACCGTCTGTATAAACCATCTTTTGCAGCGACCAGTTGGCGTTCCAGGTGAGCGCTGTGGTCACAGTGTATGGGCTTGAAGTTGGGTTGATGGCGTATGTCAGGTTGGTGGGCCGGTAGGTGTTGGGATCGTAGCTGAAGCTGTCTACGTCATTCGCGGAACCGGTGCTCGCGTTTCCGTAGGTGATGCTCAAGGGTGAACTGGCGGAGTTGTATGTTGTCGCCGTAACTAGGTTGAGACTGTGGGTGCCGTCGGTTGCCGAGTACGGGCGCCCCTCGCCATCCACGCCGAATGTTAGGCTGGGGATGCCGATGGATGAGCCGCCCAGCGATGCTGAGATGGCGCCAACCGATCCGTTGGGGAAGAACGTATCCTGAGTCAGGAAGTAGTTGCTGGAGTGCGGGGTTGCCTCCCATATTTGCGATTCGACTCCGCCCGCCATCGTTCCGGTCGTCACCGGTGTCGCGCTAAAGAAGATGTCAGTAAGCTTCGATGAGCAGGCTGACGTGCTGCATGTGTATGCCTCGGCCACCTGTCCCTTTGCGTTTTGCATAGATGTGCCGCTATAGGTGGCGGCGTCGTAAACAGCGTACGTCAGCGGCGTAACGGATTTATAACTGCCGGAGACGACTTGGGATGAGGTTGGCCTGTGAAGCAGATCATAAGTGAAGCAGGTTGCATTCCCTATGTTATCGACGGTCTCAATCAGGTCGCCCGTTGAGGTGCCGGTGCAAGCGCTGGCCGAATCGTAGGTGTAGGTCGTGGTGCCAGCGGTCCCCGAGCCATTGCTCCACTCTGGGATCGTTTCAGAAGTCTTTCTGCCCAGATCATCGTAGGCAACCGTTCGCGTCTGAACGCCAGAGGACTGGGCATTTTGCTGAACTATCTTGAGGCGGCCGGCGTCATAGGTGTATTGGGTCAAGTATCCGGTATAGGAACTTGTCTGGCCGCAAGCGCCACCCGCCGGCAAGGTTGAAGTGACAACTTCGCAGACAGACGTGAGCCAGCCGGCTCCGTTGTACTCCAAGTTCCGCTCCTTGAGATTTTCGGTGCTGGGCGAGGTGACCTGCGGACCAACCGTTACCAAGACATCATTCTGAGTGTAGACGTAAGTCTTCGTCCCGCCTCCGCTGTCGGCAATTTTGGTTACTCGATTCAGCGGATCGTAAGTCGTGGTGGTGCCTGGATTTGTCGGAACGTTGTCTCCCAGGATCCCTGAATACGGGAGGGTTTGCGTAGCCACACGCCCCAGGGAGTCGTAAGCAGTCGCAATCGTGTCGTATGTGCTCGAGCTCGGGCTTTGCTGGGTCTGCTGCAGCAGGGGGCGGCCCGAGGTGTCGTATGTGGTGACAGCCGTGTTGGTGCTTGCGGAGCCATTAAAGTTCATTGCCACTTCAGAAGTGCCGCCGGGCGACGTGGTTGGGTAGCTGTATGTGGTTTCAGCACCAGTAGCATTGTTGGTCACGGACACCGGTCGCCAGTAAGGATCGCTCCCATATGCATATGTGGTTGTGTTGGAGTTCGCATCCACGGTAGTCAGTGGAACACCCCCAACGCAATTCCACGTGGCACCTGTCGTGAGGGATGAAACTACAATACCGCCCGTCTGGCTGACAACGGAGGTTGGAAACGAGTTTCCACAGGCTCCGTATGTGTAGGTCGTGGTGCCGCCATTAACATCGGTGGCAACATCCAAGTTGCCGGTGTCAAAGTACGTGTAGGACGATGTCTGCCACGTGCTGCCAGATACCAGCCGCTGGACCGAAGAGAGATTGCCAACACTAATCGCTTTTACTTGCTGAGGCGTTCCAGATGTTGCAACGACCGTCATGGAATAGCCGTACTTTGTGTCCGAAATTACACTTGAGCTTGCGTCAAGGACCTGAACCTCGCTCGGCAACTCGCCGCCATCCAAATCGTAGGTCGTGCTGTACGTCGTAGTTATCTTCTCCAGGGGGTTACTTCCATACGTACCGCCCGAAGCATAATCGTGAATCTCATGGGACGTATTGTTCCCGTAGGAGTCGAATAAGTCGAGGGTGCCAGCTGAGATTCCCGAGCTATTGGGCCATTGATTCGTTGTCTTGATTCTATTGATTGGTGAGGTTGCTGAGCCGGGCAAGTTGGTGCCGTTATCGCCAATCGTTGTGGAACAGTTGGTATCAACAGCTTCATAGCAAGTGAGAATTGTTTCCAGCAAGGTTCCAGAGGACGCAGAGCCGGCGTAAAGCTGCCGCTCAATCTCGTAGAAATTGGCGTCGGTAGCCGCTCCGTTCGTCAGGAAATTACTCACAAATTGATTGGCAGTGCCGTTGTAACTTGGCTCAGTGACCTTCGTCGTCCACTGTGCCCCCGAAGGAGTTCTCGCGTACGTCCAGGTCCCGTCCGGAGTTTGCCGGGTCAACCCCGAAGTGCTGCCGTCGGCGCAAACAATTCCGTTGACTCCCCCGGAGCCCGCGGGGGTTCCGATACCTCCGGTGTATTGGTAGGTAATCGTACCTCCGGTAGGCAGGGTGACAGACACCGGCCGCCCGGTATAGTAGTTGCTTTCGTTAGGCGTTGCTTCGTATTCAAATTGATAAAATCTGCCATCCGGGAGCTCAACCTTGTCCACGAGGTTGACGGCGCTCGCAGTGTATTCTGTAATGCCTTGGCAATTGAAGTTTGTCTTTATGTTGTAGGGTTTGTAGCTCACGGTATAGGACACGGTACTGCCTACTGGATTTGTATAATTGAGCGTTGTGTTGCTGGGAGCCGCACCGACGACGGAGAGTGCCTGCTGCCCCAGAGTGTCTGTATAGACGTCGTTACTGTTGCCAGAAATCTCGTTCCCATCGCCATCAATCGAAAGGTAGGTTCCCCCCTGGGGGACGTAATTCTGCATTAATGGCGCGTTAACAGTTGCACCCTGCTTCGTAACGATGTAAATCGAAATCCCAGGCGTACCTATTGTGACCTCGGCAGTCAGGCCAGACCCATCCATGGCTGTGTACGCAGTTTGCGTCGCTGGAACTGGTCCTGTCGCCGGGCAGTCCGTGGGTGTAGACGAGTGGATGTAGACTCCGCCAGCGGTGGCGCCAAAATAGTGCGAAACACCATTGCCGTCTGAATAGACAATGTTGCTATAAGACCACTCCTGGTAGTTGCCACTGCCTTGGTACCCGCATGTGCCTCCCGAGGACGTAAGTGCATAGCTGATATACGAAATGCCCGTTGACGAGAGCCCCTGCCATCCCCAGTTAGCAACCGGTTGCCAGCTTTGACTTCCACTTGAACCGACCGGATACCACACCGAACTGCTGTAGTTCAGGTTGTAGACGAAGTTTGTCCCACGACCTGCCTTGTTCACGACCGGAATTACCCAACTCGCATTGAGGTTTCCAAGGTTGACCGAATCGGGGCTTCCATTGAAGCTACCAAACGGATATGTTCCCGTCGCCACCTGTCCCACGGCGGGAACAGAAAGAAGGGCCAGGCTCGTGATGATGACAAGTAAACGCGAAACTCTCATGTTCGATCTCCATATTCTTGTCTGGAGGCTAGTTGCTCGTAGAAGTGACGACCGGGGTGGCGGACTGAACCTGCAAAGAAAGCGTCAAGGTGGAGTTCACGTACCGCTCAATAGAGAATGGAATCCAGACCCCGCTCACCTGTGAATAGTTGCTGAACGTGATTTCGGTTGGGATATCCGTAAGTGCGTTGTTATCCGGGTGAATATTAAAGTCGAGCACCATCGGCAACATTGTCTGCGGGTTCAGGTAGAGATCTACTTGCGCCAGATGTGTGGTAAGTGCAGGCAGCGGACTATTCACGGAAGGGATGGATGTCACAGTGAAATGCGCGAGTGTCATGCCATTTTTCGGCTCGTTACCGATGAATTCCACATTCACGCTGCTCGACGACGCTATCTGATACAGCTCAACCACTGGACAAAACCAGGACGCCGGCGTGTAGAGGTTGTGCAGAACCATCGCGTGTTGGACGCCACTGCTGTCCGTCCAGTTGCCGCTTGGAAAGTTGTTTGTTACCAGTCTGTTCTCTGTCCGAGAGCTACTCGAAAGCTGCACGCTCAACTGGCTTGAACCATTGATCGCACAATTGCCCGTGAATGTTCCAGAATCATTGCTCGACCCGGCAATTGTCTCAGCATTCCCAGATAAAGTGACCGTTTGGATACTTGCGCCACCCATTCCGATCAGGGCTCCAGTAAGCTCGGAGACAGGAGTGGTAGGTTGTTGAGCCTTCGCAGAACTCCAAACGCTCATCGCGCCAATCAAGATCGGCACTATCACGTAGATTTTCATGATTCCTCGATTCATAAATCGCGCAGTTCCTGTTCTGCAGACGACAACGACGGCGTGTGTTTAAACTGGCTGCCTTACAGCGATGTCTCGCCTGCCTCTTAGGACCAAGAACGACAACTTACAATCTTGAAACTCCGAGGAGTTCTGTGACTCCGGACGTACATCGGAGCGCGAATCTTCATGCCCCTCTAAGCCCCGTTGGAGAGGTTTCAGGCTGTATTAGATGGTCGCGGAAAACGTACTGCGGAGTCATCCGAAGCGCAAGTTACTTAAGTCCATCATCCTTTGGTAACACTCAGTGTTCAATCCGCCGGAATTAGAAGTGACTGGGCTCTGCCGGGTAATTTGTATCAGGTCACGTGTTGCTGTAGCGGTGAAGGGGCCGGTCTCTTAATGCCAAAGAGTCGGCTCTCACTTCAACGGAATGTCCCACGACATCCAACTGAATCCCGGCCTCTTGAAACGGAATGCAACCGCAGCCTCATGCAATTTCTGGACGGGGAATATCAGCGGAAATCCAAAAACAATTGGCTGGGAATGAGACATTGAACGCTTGCGCTGATGAAACACCTGGTTGATTGGTCAATTGGAAGACCCCCATGCCTGGTCCCCGATTGTTTTCCTAAGTATTTCTGAAACCCATCCCTCGCACGCCAATAACTCCGGCGCGACAAGGCCAGCCAGATGTTATGAATGTTATCTCAACGCAGAGTCTCGCCTATGCTCCGCGTTGAGCCACCGGAATTCACTGCAGCAAGAACGTGCAGCTGGCGCCGCCTGACGGGTCAAACTTAGGCGAGCCTCCGTTCTCGTCGCCGCAAAAGCCTCGATCACCGGTTTTACCGACTGCTGCGGGCACAGCAGTGACGGTATACCCCGTAATGTGGTCGGTTCCTGCAATAGTAACCTTGGTGCAATTCGTGATGCTGAAGATGTAGCCGGATTTGTACCCGGCGGCGAGGTCTTCCTGTATAAGGTGAGCGGACTGAGGCGAAGGCGGTCCCAAGGACGAATCTCCGCCAAGCGTCGCCAATGAGCACGCAAATCCACTCGAGGGGAACGATGCCGAATACATCACCTCGGCCGTAGTAATGGTCCGAAGAGAGTTGATCGCCGAAGTCTCGTTCGCGTGCTTTTTCATTACCCCGACCGAGGGAATCGCCATCAACATCGGAATGAGGATGATGGCGATCACAATCAGCAACTCCATCAGGGTGAAGCCGTCAGCAACTTCCGTGGAACGTTGGCGACTCCAAAGAAGCAGTGAGAATCTGAAGCGCATGCGATTCCAGTAAGTAGGAGAGCGAGTGGACGACACTACGGGGCCTGGAAGTGATTTAGAGTATGACGAACCGAAAATGATAAAACGCGCAAAGGAATAAAGCGGATCGCTCATAAATGTTAACCTTCGATTCTCTGCATCAGCGACCGGCAAGTGTAGCGCTTTCGAAGATGACACGCAACTTCGCCCACCAATCCCCGGACATTCCACTCCCACCTTTCTGTATCCATCGCGTTATCGTCCCTGCTTAGCCTGCTATACGAACATTTGCACGGCCATTCCCTCTAAAGACTTGAGCGCAATGCCGTAACTAGGTCGCCCTTTTCCTTCGGGGCCTTCTCTGCTTAGCTTTGATTTGAGGTCTATTCTCTGCCGTTTTTCCGTTGCTGCCGTCTCGGTCGCCGCCACTGCCAGATGACAAAAGCAATCGCGAGCAGCGCGATCTTTTGCCAAAGGAGGATTGCGGACCAAGCACCCACAAAAATGCCCGGGCCGAGAGCCAGAACGATCACAATACCGAGGACGGCTCCGACATGCTTCGCGGCGTCTGCAGGCTTCACGAAACTCAGCATGATTCCGCACGCCGTCAGAATGAGTGCGATCATTGCGAGCGACCCGAGAATCGCCGTCCAACCATGCATCAAGCTCAATTCGATCACTTTGCGATACTCCTCTCTCTCTGTATACGGAAGCATCTTCGAGGGAGATTTCCACGTTGAGCACACTGCATAAGAAATCAGCGACGAGTCTCTCGCGTGACTTCAGGCAATTCCCGCAGTACGGAGTAGCTGCGCAGGATCGCTCCGGTGTTACGGAAGTAGTCTCCCCAAAACGCATGAAGGCTTTGCCAATACGCGGTAGACCTGCCTGCACCATCGGCCCCGAGGATGTAGGTCTGGACATTGCGGAGCGCGGGGAGTGTCCCAAGCCGCTTGGTCGCGCTCGGGAAGAGAGGCACGATCTGCAGTGCCTCCAGGTCCAAGTCTGGTGTGTCCTGGCGCATGTCGGAGAGGATGACGAGGGTCCTCGTCCCGGCATCGGGCTGTTGGTCGAAGACCCCGCTCGCCAACTGCAGTGCGCCCAAGATGTCGGTCCGCTCAAAATGTGCTGAGAGATGATTGCTGCGCTGCGCCCAGGCGCGGACCAGCTCGATCCGCGCGGCGGCCAATCGCTCGCCGAAATATCCGGCGTCTTCCGGGATACGGGCCGAGAGCAAGATGTACGGCTGGGCGAAGCTGTGGTCGGTGATGCCGATGACCGTAATACGAGCGCCAGCAGGAACCTGGGTGAGCAGACGAGTCACGCCCTCGACATTCTTTTGGAATTCGCTCTTACCATCCGGATCGGGGACCGCCACCGACTGGGTAAGATCGATAGCGACTACCTCGGAGAGGCGGTCATCGGCCTGAGCATGTCTCGGGATAAGGAAAGAAACTCCGAAGATGACGACGAGCAATTTCGTCATGGCGCTCCGCACGGCGTTCGAAAGCAAGGCGCGATAGAAGTCATGCCAGAAATGCGCGGTGTAAATGGCCGGTTCATTGCGAAGCATGGTCACTTTGCAGGCGATCTCGATCATGCGTTGACGAGTTCCTAGCAATTCGCTTCTGAGTTTTCTCCAGTCCTCTGAGGAATCCGGCGTCGAGCGCCATGCTTCGCGAAGCACGAGGCCGGCACCGAGTTCCGTCGCGAACGCCAAGAGCAAAAGAGCAACCCGAAGCAGAACGAGGGTGGAATCGTAGAAGGTATCCTGAGTCACGGGCTGCGGTTGCGAATCGTCAATCACGGCGGCAGGCGCATTGTCCTCATGAATCTCATGCGCAAGGAGATCACCCCGGATGACGGCAAGCAGCATCAAGCTGCAAAGCGCGGCAGCCGCGGCGATCGCGGTTAGCATCTTCACCACTTTTTCCATGCTCTGGTTCTCAAGCAGCCGTTCCACGAGAAACGGCGTGAGGACCGCGATGCCGCCGCAATAGAGCCAACTTTGCCAGCCCAGCCGAAAAGGCGCGAAAGAGAGCAGGGTCGCAAAGAATCCGGCGACGACCAGAATCGCGCTGATCGACCAGTAGTAGATCGCCCTCCGGCGCAGACGGCGCAGGTCGCCGATAGGCGGAGCCATCTGAAGCAGCTCCAGGATGCGGCGTTCCTCGGTGGCCAGCAATTGATATTGCCCCTGGAGGCCGACGATGGCCCCCTGGTTCGTGAGTTCGATGTGCTGCTGCTTGTAGGTGCAGATCCGTTCGGCATTGGTCACGAGATTGTCTACGCCTTCCGCGCCCAGTTGCTTTGCCGCGATTTCTGTGTCGATCTGTGGACTGTTCATATATGCCTCCTTGGCGGGAAATGTCAGGTAAGAAAAAGGAGCTTGCGCGTGGCAAACTCCTTGTGATGGGGAAGACTAGGTGGCTTCGAGCACCTTGCGAGCCTGTTGCAGTTTTGCAAGCTCGCGCTCTTCGAGGGCCAGTTCCTCGCGCATCTCGGCAACTTTCTCTTCCTGCTTGCCGATCTGCTCGAGGACCACTTCAACCGGGGTCTTTTTGATCCATGGTTTGCGGCCCGAAGTTTCTGGTGCCGGTGATGGTTTCTGCGGTGTCATAACGCCTCCTTTGTGCGTATGGGTTGGTTGTGAAAGTGCCGGGCTCGTGCTACGAAAGCAAGAGCAGGAATGAACGCATGGTTGCGATCTCGCGTTCGATGCCATCGAGGCCGCCGATTGCGGCCAGATGGTGTCCCGCGTCGAGATCGTCAGAAACGGTGCTGAGCCGAGTGAGGAGCGTGCCGTTGATCGCGCTCGCGCGGGCGAGCACGAGGCGGCGGAGCCCATCGTCGAGCTCAGGCCGCTGGGTGTTGGGGTTGGGTTCCGTCATGATTCAGGTCCTCTGGGGTTGCGGTTAATGGTTGAGGTGTAGGGAGAGCGAGCGGCACAGCCAACTCCCTCTGAAGCAAGAGTTCCTGGCTTTCGAGCCAAACTTCGAGCTTCCGGATCGCTTCGCGCTTCTCCGGTAACTCGATCTGGGTGTATCGATCATTGACATCCCGTGATCTCTGGGAGGAATGGCCGATTATTTCCCGGCGGACTTCCTGGAGGACTCCGGCGAGCATCATCCGCGTATTTGCGGTATGGCGCAGGTCGTGGAACCGGAAGTGCCGGAGGCTGGCCCGGCGCAGACTCGACGCCCATGTGGTCTTGATGATCCGGATCGGATCGCCCTCATAGGTGAACACCGGGCCACGCTGTTTGCGGTCTTTGAGAAGCATCCCGTAGAGCGCGCTCGTGAGCGGAATCTCGCGCGCTTCGCCTTCCGGGGTTTTTGAGTGACTGACATGGAGGATGCGATTGTCGAAATCGATATCTTCCCATCGCTCGGAAAGGATCTCTCCCCGGCGCATTCCGGTGTGGAGAGCACAGAGGATGATCCGCTTCAGGTGCTCAGGTGAGGCCGCGATGAGGAGTCGCTCCTCGCGGATACTCATGACCGGGCGTTTGGTTCGGCGCTCCCTTTCCATGCGCAGCCGTCCAAGTGGGTTTGCCGAAAGGTATCCCTCCTCGACGCCCCAATAAAGGACACGGCGCAGGACGGAGAGATCGCGATTGACGGTGGCGGCGGTGAGCGTCCGTTGTTTGTTGCGCTCCTGCCGGTATTTCCGGATGGCGGATGTGTTGATGTCGAGAAGTGGAATCTCCGAGAAAAACGGAAGGAGATGGCTTAGCCGGTCGAGCGAATGCGGCTTCGCCATGCCGTCCGCGATGAATCGCGCGGCAAGTTCTCCGAACGTCATGTCGGGGCGATGTTGAGGCAGCCGGTGACGGGCGTCGTTCAACTCGTCGCGAAACTGGCGCTCAATCGTTTCGGCCTGGCGGCGGTTGGACGTGCCGGTAGATTTATGGTGGCGGACCCCGTCCATGGTGACGTAGGCCCACCAGACGTTGCCGCGTTTGAAGAGCGCCATGAGTCAGATACCTCCTTTCCTTTGTTGTTGAAGAATCCATCGCACAACTTGCTTGTGAAAGAACACGAGCTTGCCTGAGGGGCCGGAACGGAAGTGCGGCAGCCCCTGCGGCAAATGCCGGTGGCGCACGGTCCAGGCCGAGCAGCCGATTACGCGAGCAACCTGGCGGATCGAAAGTGGCTCGCCCAGGGCGTCGCCCGCCTGCGGGTAATGCTGCGGGTAGCTCTGCCCGAGGGGATCGTGCGGAAACCGCACGGAATCCAAGGGCTTCTCGCCTTTCCCGAAACTCGACATGCGTCCCTCTTCCCCGTTCCATTCAGTCGTCATCGTTCCGCCTCCTTGATCTCCAGAGAGATCGAAGTGCCTCTTGAATCCAATCGGGCAGCTTCGACCAGAGCCACCAGAGAACAGCCAAGAGGATTCCGAATGCGACCAGTGCCCTCTGCACCTGCGGCGACCGAACGAGAGCAATGGCGAGCGAGAGCGATGCGTAAAAGAGCAGGAGACCGAGCCCCAGTCGGATGAGGAGTGCAAGCAACCGCCAGGTCATCGGAATCCGGGGTTGCGGCGTCGAGAGTTCCCTGCTGCCGCACTGCGAGCAAACCTCCGCGCCGCGCGGATTCACGTGCTGGCGCGGGCAAAGTTTCACGTCGTAGGTCCGGCCGCAGGTGCCGCAATAGAGCGGTTCGCCCGCCGTCATCTTTCCGCATTGGTAGCAGTACTTCATCGTGGTTCCGTAAAAAATGGTTGATGGGTATCGCCCACGGGGCGCAGCCACACGGGGCCGAAGAATTTCTCTTCCTTGATTGCATCGAGCGTGGCAAACCAGAAGATTTTCTCGGTGACTGCCGCAACGGTTGCCCGGATCGAATGCAAGCGGCGTTCGGAGTTTGCGAGCACGAGCACCCGGAAGCGAGGTTGCTTGAACTGGCGTTCGTAGGTTCCCGAGAGCGCAAGCTGGACGTAGTGCCGGGCCTTTTCCTTCCAGACCGCAAGCGACTCATGGCCGAGGTCAACCTCAATAAACGAAGCGTCGAGGCCGAAGGGCGTCGCGAACTCGACATACCCATCCGGGATCAGGCTCAGTCCGGCGATGATTGGCTCATGAAATGCCAGCCAGTTGACGAACTTCACTCCGGGGACAGGAATAGCACCGAACTTCAGGGTGCAATAGAGGGCATTGATGGTGAGCTGATGCTGAACGAAGAAGTCAGCAACTAGCATCTCATCCTGTCGACGGCGCGGCCCCCGGCACGGAACCTGGATCATTTGCGCGCCCTTCGGAGACAGCGCATAAAGCGCTTTCCGTCCGCCGCCGGAACCGAGAAAGAATCTCCTCAGGAGCCCGGCGCGGGTGAGAGCGAGTAGCCGGGTGTTGACGCGAGTGAGAGAGTTGAACCCGGCGGCAATCTTCAACTGCTCCCGGTCGGCAACCCGCATGATGGCCAGCTCGCGAAGAACGTCAAGGTCCCGCACTTGAACGATGAGGCCGCGCCGTCTTCCGTTTCGTGGTTTAGTCCCAGTCATGGAGTACCTCATCGGTTGTCCTGGTCAGCATTGTGTGGCGCTCTGCGAGCTCGCGCTCAATTTCGGTACGCGGACGCGCATGCATTGCGCGAGAACGATTGAGAAGCTCGGTATAGCTTTTTCCTGAGTTCTCTATCGTGGGCACTGCGCCTTCGAGCCAGTGATCGGCGCCGCTCTTCAAAACGAAGTGGCGCTGCGGCAGATTCTTGAGCCGTTCGCCGAGCGACTTGCCGCCATCGAGCATCTGCGCGACCGTGGCCGCGTCGGCGCTTGAAAGCTGGAAGAACACGTGCGTGCCGACCGAGAGAATCGCTGCTCGCATCGGGGCCGGATACTGGTCGAGGAACTGATTGGCCGAGACAATGCCTACCCCGAACTTGCGGGCCTCGGATAAGACCGTCTCCACGTCGCTCGATTGCGCAATGAGGTTCTGAATTTCGTCGCAGTACACGGTGAAGAGCGACTTGCGCTCGCGGGTGAACAAGGTGTTCTTGGCCACGGTGAAAAGCAGGCTCGCCAGAGTGAGCGCTTGCCCGCCTAGCTTGCCCTTTTCGAGATTTGCAATGACCCAGTAACCCTGATCCATCGCCTCTTTCATCGAGAACGTCGATTGCCGTTGCCCGACGATGTGGCGGAAACGCGGATCGGAGGTAAAAGCTGAAGTCTTATTAAGGATCGGCTCCCGCATAACGGCCTGCATCGCCGGACTGGCCTGCCCGTAACGGGCCTCGAAGTAATGCCGTACCTCTGCATTTGGGATAACCTTGAGGCACTTTGCGCGGAACCCGGGTTCAGTGAGCAATGGACCCAACTCAAGTAAAGTGAGGCCGTTCGCGGAAAGCACGTAGAGCGCATTCCGGAGCAACTCGTCGGTGCGCGCCCCGAAATGATCGAGGCCCCATCGCTGCCGGAGCACTTCGGCAAACTCCGCGATGCGGACGAAATCGGATTCAGAATCTTCGAGCGGATTCAATCCAACGGACGTATCACGGTCGCTCGGCGAGATGACGATCAGCCGGTCGCTCAGATGTTCCTGCCGCCGCCATTCCTCAGCGGCAATTGCCTGCAAAAGAAACGGCGTAGCATCGCCATGCAGATCGAAGAATAGAAATCCGCGTCCGGCCTCGATATCCTGGAGGCAGAGAAACTTAAGCAACGAACTCTTCCCGCTGCCTGTCTTTCCGAGCAACGCCACGTGCATCGTGCGCCGCGTCTGGCTAATGCCGACTTTGCGATTCGTCACTTGCTCTTCCGTGACGCGGGCCCCGAGCGCGGTCATTCCGTTGCAGTCCTTCCCGCCGCGCTTACGACGCCCTTGTAGGCGGTTCCAGAACGAAATTACGAGATGTTCGAGGAATTGAATCACGAGGTGAGTATTTGGGAGGGCGCGTCAGAATCGGTAACAAAATTCGACATGGGAACGAGCGGAATCTATACAATTCAACAGTTTGCGCTCGGGAACAAAGACGAAGAAAAGATTTGACAGCGATTTCCTTGCAGAGTCTAGAAGTTCGTGATCAGAACTTCACGGTAACGGCGGCCTGCGAGTTTTTGCGCTGTGTAATGCAGGTCAATCTCGCGGAACTTGAACTGTTTGAAGATCCTGCGCACCTCGGGAACGTCGTTGAGGGACAGCACGAATTTCGCTTTTAGGCTGCCCAGGCGCTTAGCCATCGATTCGAAGTCCGCTGTCACGAGGTTGTGCCGGTAAAGCTTCAGGCCGAAATACGGCGGGTCAAGGTAGAAGAGCGTTTCGGAACGGTCGAATTTCTTGAGTACTTGTTCATACGGCAGATTCTCAAGTTGCACCCGCGCCAGGCGCTTGTGGGTCTCTTCGATTATTTTCGGCAGGCTGTCGGGGTTGAGTCCCGGTGGCTGCACCACGTTGCACTTGTAATTGAGGTTGCGGATCAACCCTGCATAGCTGTTCTTAAGGAGGTACAAGTGGCGTGCCGCACGTTGAATGTCCGTTAATGTGCCGGGGTCGGTCGCCTTGAGCAGGTTATGCCATTCGCGGCTTACGAGGATGAAGCGGAGATACCGAATCAGCTCTTCATAGTGCTGTTGGCAGACGCGGAAAAAATTCACCATCTCGCCGTCGAGGTCGTTCAAAACTTCGACCGTGGATGGCTCTTTGCGGAAGAATACCTGAGCTCCTCCGGCGAAGGGCTCCACATACGTCGTGTGCTTCGGGAAAATGGCGATGATTTTGCTGGCAATTGCGCACTTGCCGCCGATGTAAGCTAACGGGCCGCGCATAAAAGATGGGATGAGATGTTCTGGTGTTGCTTCTCTGCGCTTCGATTCGACCTTTAATTTTCGTCGAAGCGTGAAATCATCCTACGCGAGTGGCCAGGAAATGAAAGACAGGGAGATTTGCATTGGACGACAACTGCTTGTGAGGTGCTTTGGATAGCCCACTGAGCGCTTCTCCCAAGCCTTGACATTCTCCGCGGCGGGCGCATACTTAAGCCGACTAGTGAAGCGCAGAAGATCCTTGTCCTTCGGTAGGACTGCCAATGGCCTGATGTCATGGGAGGTCATGGGGGACGATCCGGGATGGTGTTAGATTGTCGGCAAGTAGAACCCGTTAAAACAAAACAGAAATCATATGAACAAGCCACAAGAAATATCGATCGCAGAGTGGAAAGAAATAATGCAGTTGCCCGTTGTACGGGAGTCGTGGGGAATTGAGGACAACGAGACTCCCGAGCAGTTTGCGGACATGGCGTACGGGGTGAAGTTCAAATTCACTCCTACCTTGGCTCCAGGATATTGCGGTGATTTGTATATATTGAGCGGCGACGCTCTGGGCGAGCCGATGACTTTTATCAGAAAGGGTGGCAACTTGGTGCTGGTAGATTGATTTGGCAACTTCCCAATTTCATCTTTCTGCTGCCACCGTCCTTCCCAGAAGCCCTGAATATTCCTCGAGGAAAGGTGGGCCGTTCGTCCTTCCCGAGCACGGGGTAACCACCCGCAACCGAAGGAGAAAAAGTTGCGTATCAGCCATCTTCGCTCCTCGAATGACTAACACCCGTCGAACGGCCCAGTATCACGATACTCGGTAAATTGCCCCTCACAAGGCAGGAGAATTTTTGCTCCACGACAACGGAAGATTGACTTTCGCCACCAAAGGAATATAATGATAACTGTATGATTCCCAGCAACTTACAAACACTATTCTGGGACACGAACCTCGAGACCTTCTCGCCTGAGGCCTATCCCGACTACACGATTTTCAGGGTCTTGGAGTTGGGCGACGAGGCGGCCGTTGAGTGGTTGCGGAAGACCTTTTCCGAAACCGAGATCCGCCGGGTGCTCTCGACCGAACGCCGCCTCTCCGAGAAATCCGCCAACTTCTGGGCGCTGGTGTACCGGGTTCCGTCCCGCGAGGTTGCGGCGCTCAACGGCAGCCGCTGACCACCACATTACTCACCAAAGGACACTGCCATGACCAATCACGAACACGGGGCGTGGCATCGTAAAGTGATCCCCGCCTCAACTGAAGCAACGCTTTTTGCCCTCCGGGATACGAAAGTGCTCGACCGTTTCTATCTCGCAGGTGGAACGGCGCTGGCTCTCCAATTCGGTCACCGGCTTTCCCTCGACCTGGATTTCTTTTCACTGGATCACTTCAACGAAGATTCGCTTCTCCAACAGCTCCAGGCACTCACCGGATTTGCGCTGGCTGCGAAGGCGCCATACACGCTTCACGCCACCATCCAGGAAACGAAAGTCAGTTTTCTGGGCTATGCCTACCCGGTGCTATTCCCAACCAATTCGTTCCTCGACGTTGCCGTCGCCGATCCGCGCGACATCGCTTGCATGAAAGTGAGCGCCATTGCGAGCCGTGGTACCAAGCGCGACTTCGTTGACCTTTACGTCTGCGCCGAGCGCTACGGCCTCAAGGAAATCCTGCGGCTCTTCGGCCAGAAGTACGCGCAGACCCACTACAGCATGATTCACATCCTCAAGTCCCTGACCTTTTTCGCCGATGCGGAAAAAGACCCGATGCCCCACATGCTCGTGACGCTCGATTGGGACAAGGTAAAGCAGTTCTTTCTCGCGGAAGCGCCTCGGATGCTCTGACACCAGATATTCGCGTTCCACGCTATTCTTTTGCATTAAGATCCATACGGCTTTCAAATATCGAAGGCCGTTTTTTTGTCGCCACGCAAACATTTCCCCGTCTTTCGCTTCGCGAAACTCTCCCGGATACTTATTCCTGCATGGAAATGGCGAACGACCCATTGATGGCGGCAAGCGAACGCATCCCCAACGCCCCTGAGGGTGACGTCCCGCTCGATGAAAACGATCCCGAATTGGAGCGGGAGTTCGAGGAGTTGGCACAGTGGTTGCTCGAAGCGTACCTTTACCGACGTCGGCAGAACCTCAAACCCGATGATGCACAGATTGACAAAGAGCACCCAACGTCTACGATTTGAGTAAAGGTCGACTAACCAAATTCCATATCAACAAATGAATGCAGTCATTTACTGCCGCGTCTCATCGAAGGAGCAAGTGGATGGAACAAGTCTAGAATCACAGGAACTTGCCTGTAGAGAATACGCTGCCCGGAACCACATCATCATTCAGAAGGTCTTCGTAGAGCGAGGCGAATCGGCCAAATTCGCCGACCGGACGCAACTGCTTCAATTGCTGGCGTTCTGCCGCGAACGGTCGCAAAACACTGACTGCCTGCTCGTCTGGAAGGTGGATCGGCTCGCCCGTAATGTCGGAGATCATTTCAGCATCAAGGCAAGCCTGTTGAAACAGAAAATCCGCGTGATTTCGGTAACTGAACCGATCGATTCCAAGCCCGAAGGAAAATTGCTTGAAACAATTTTGGCCGGCTTTGCACAGTTCGACAACGACGTGCGGGCTGCCAGGTCGGTTCAGGGCATGCGGCGCAGGTTGGCTGAGGGGCTCTTCCCTTGGAAGGCTCCCCTGGGATATCGATCTGTAACTGTTGGGAAAAAGAAAACCGAACCTGACGAACCCGATCAGCCCACGTTCGGACTTTTGCAGAGGGCATGGAACGACTTTGCAACTGGCAAATTTAAGAAAGTTGACCTGCTTCGTAGGATGACAGATCAAGGTGTCCGGACTCGCGCCGGAAGGCCCCTTTCGAAACAGTCTTTAGACCACCTGCTGGTCGATCCGTTTTACGCGGGAATCATTCGCGATCCTTGGTCCGGAGAAGAGTCCACCGGTCGCCATATGCCGATGATCAGCCGCACGACATTCGCCAGGGTTCAGCAACTGCTTGGCGGAAGTACTCGGGCAGTACCCCATCGGTCAGTGCGATTTGAGTTTCCGTTGCGCGTGTTTGTGCGTTGTGCCAATTGCGAGAATCATCTAACGGGAGGACTTTCCCGTGGGCGTTCAAAGATTTATCCGTACTACCGCTGCTTCAGCAAGAATTGCGACTGCTATGGAAACTATCCGCAGCAGACGGTGCACGCCGAATTTCTGTCGTTTCTGGCCTCTGTGAGCCCGAGCCGTTATGCCCTTTCCCGGCTGAAGCAGATTCTAGGAAAGGCAGCGGACGCCCAGAACGAACAAAGCCGCGCACTGCGCGAGAGGAAGGCACTCGAAAGAAAACGCCTCGCAGATCAACAGCAGCAACTGATTCGAATGAAGATGGAACAGCTCGTAAGCGATCGGGAGTTCATGGCTCAGAGAACCGTACTCTTATCGCGCGTACAAGAGTTGGACGCTCAAGAGGTCGAAGACTCTGTTGAGCCCGACTCAGTTCTTCACGAGATCGACGAGATCTGCGCCCAACTCATGGACCTCGGCAGTGCTTGGACGAGCGTTTCGACAGAAATGAAGCGGCGGTTCCAACTCCTGGCGCTTCCATCAGGGTTTGTAGTTGGCAGAGTTGCAACCGCTCAGAGGGGCCGTCTTTTCGAGGTTCTTACGGGCTTGAGCACCTCAAAGACCCATTTGGTACCCCTAACAGGTCATTCTTGGAACCAGTTGGGAAAAGACGTGCATGATCTTGCCGAACTCTTTCAGGAAGACGCTGCCCTGAAATGTGAAGTGCAGAATTAGGTGATGAGAATAATTTCCGCGTCTTTTGTATAGTCGCGGAAATTTTCGCGGGACGACAATCAAGTGACTGATTGACGCATATTCCCCTCGGGGTATCCTGAGGGGAATATGGTCCCCCGGCACGTTCGTCTCCTATTCCACGATATCGAATTGGACACCTTCGTCGCCCAAGACTACCCCGACTATACGATTTTCCGAGTGCTGGAATGGGGTGATCAAGAGGCTGTCGTGTGGATGCGACAGATATTCCCCAAGTCAGAGATCCGCCGAGTGCTTTTGACCGAACACCGGCTTTCACCGAAATCGGCTATGTTCTGGGCGCTTGTGTATAAGGTTCAGCCCTCCACTCCGTTCGTTGCATGCTTGAGTGCATGTATGATGATGGGCGAGTTGACGAAATACATTTCTCGTTGCGAATCCGCATTGGATACTGGGTTTCAATTTGACATCCTGGTTGGGCCAGAGAATGGTACTCGCAAGGCTCATGAACGAAAGGCGACATGTATATGTATCGAGCGGGCGGCTCTGATCGACAAAATGCGGGTCTCGCGCACCACCCACTAGCTGGGGATAAAAGTTAGTGTGTGGCGTATACTGAGTCGCATCGACTTATCGTGAAAAGCCCTCTCGTCGGCCCCTCGTGTAATTGTATTTGGCGGACAGGTCGATGTGTCCTAGGCCAACTGGGGAGGGGCCGGCGGAAAGGCTTTTCGCACTTGCGCTCATTCCGGCGGCGAAGATTGATCCACATTTCGCTGCCAATACGCGAATCCTGTCGCGACGGCATCGAAAACGATCATCGCGTGACGCTCGGACTGCCAAGTCTTCTTCTTAGGTGGCAGCCGGGTGCGGAGCTCGGGAAAGACCTCCGCAAGAATGTGGGCGATCTCGTCCTTCGTCGATCCATTAAAGATGCGAAACCCTTGAAGTATCTCTCTCCGGCTCATGGGGCACACACGAATCTGACGTTCAGAGGCTGCCCGCAGAATTGCCTTCACAAAGGGTCCCGTGGCTGTACCAGACCCTCGACTGCCTCTGCGGGGTCGCTTCACGACGACGACTTCAGGATGACCTAGCTTCAGAAGAGGTAACACTCGCTTACTCGCCATCATAATGGAGGTCCGATCAGCGCTGTCCGCCGGAATTTCGCTGGCTCCCCAATCCAACAGCCGAGTCGGTCCCTCGAACAGGGCGTAGCCAAATCGACTGCGGCGTGCATCGACGGCCAAGATTCGCATCTCGTGGTGATTTCTCATCGAGTCAATTCGGTGGCTGAGAGATTCCGTCGCTCCCAAATCCATTCGAGCTTCCGCGCAACTGCCTCCGCCTTGCGACCTTTAGCCGTGCTGTCTTGCAGTGTCTTCTCCAACTCGGTCAATCGTTCCTCGACATTTAGCCGGACAGTCGCGTAGAGGCCGGGGAATAATTCCGTGACTGGTACGGCAAAAACCACATGGTACGAAAGCGCAACAATCAAAGATGGGACCACGGAACGTTCGTGATTAGAGACTTGGTGATGTGCGATGAGTCCGATGAGTTCAGACAACTCGCGCTGGGTCAGGCCGGACTTCAGGCGATGAGACCGAAGGTAAGTCGCCATGGGTTGCATTGTTGTTTGTATTGTGAAGGGGCTGCTTTTATCGACGTTTGCCTTAAGCGTACCAAACCAATCTAAGTGCTCAAGACGGGAGAATTTGCACTGGAGCCATGTGACAGTGATCGGCATTCGCGTTATCCACAGAATTAAGGCCGAACGAACCGGATTTCTTAGGAAAAGCCCTAACCACCTGTGGAAGAAGACTGAATACATACTGAACTGAGCATCTTTGGCAGTCTGAAGGTGCTCTGGGTTTAAACCAAGTGACCGGCCATTGCAGAAATCCTCTAACGGTTAGGCGTAAGCCAACTGGTAGTCAAACGGACAATCACCATTTTGGGCCTGATCTTTCCCAAAGATGTTCACGGTAACGGAGATTCGATCCATGTCTTTAGGCTGCAAATTTCGCATAGTGTCGCACCTTTGTCTCGCAGTCCGGGGAGAACCATTCATTCCCTCTCTCGCAATTCGTGTACGGAGAGTTCTTACCCTCTTGAGCAACAGCGTCAACTTGTTAAACTTAAGTCAAACGTCGATAAGCGCACCTTTAAAGAGAAATGAAACCGAATTCGGTCGGGACATACCTTCGATTTCTTCGGAGAAAGAGCGGGCTCAGTCAGCGAGAATTAGCAAGCATTCTTGGCAACGTCACGGCGAGTCAGATTTCGCGGCACGAACGCTCTGTAACCCCTCCTTCGCTGCTCACCGCTTTTGGATATCAGACGGTCTTCCAAAAACCAGCCTCAGACATTTTCCCAGGGCTCTACCACACGGTTGAAGCCGGTGCCGAAGAGCGTTTGGAAGCGTTTGAAAGAGAGCTCGGCGACAGCACTGCGATTGGTCGCACCGCCGTGCCTGTGGCACGACAAATGGAGTGGCTATGGGAACGTAAGAACCCTGAATCTGTTTGATTTACGATTGCAATTTTGCGGGACCACTAAGATCTGGGAATTACATACTTGATTCCCTTAACGTTGCCGCTGCGGCAAATGAACCAGATGCATTAGGGAAACATCGAGAATCCGAACGCTTGAGATGCGGTGGTGTGGGCGCTTTAAATTGCTTCCCGTTTTCCGCAAACCCTGCAAGTCTTGGTGATAATCCACCTTTCCCACGAATGCAAGCCGGTAGCGCACATCCTTTGATGCCACTACCGTACGGTGGCTTGAATTCGCGCCGTGTGGGGCTTTACGGTGCCGTTTTCAAAGTAGAAGAGTGGGTAAATGCAGGCGGCTCCCAGCACCCAACCCAAGGGCAGGCCGAGAATGCACAGGCCGTCCAGTCATCGTTCATTCAGAAACCATACCCTGCCGATCAGGATAGGGAGAACAAACACTCCTAGCAATCCGCAAAAGGCCGCTACGCCGCTGTTGTACCTCCGCCTACTAGCCAAGTCCGCTTCCCGGCGGCAGTCGATCATTGCCGAGACGGGGTCCCCGGCGATGGGTCCGCGTCGCTGGGGTGTGACAATGTCCGGGCGCACGGAGTAAATGGCCGGCTCGGGGGGGTCCGCCGGCGGGCTCGCGCGAATTCAAGCCGGGCGCAGGAGCCGATCGGGTGCGGGTTTATTTCCGTACGCTCCTGCTGAATCGCTGGATACCGGCTTGCCGGCCGCAGATCCGCATTCGTGCTCTCCAGCCACTCCACCGCGCTCTCCCGCTGCTCCGGTGAGAGCGGCTGCCAAGGCGTCTCTTGGGTCTGCGTAGGCTCTTGCTTTGACATCGTTTGGTTTCTTCCCCAACTGCGCCATCATACTCCCATGCTCCAATGACCACGAGAAAGGGATTTAACTATATAAATCCCTGAGATTTGTTCAGGACGAGTCGAAAATGTCGGAAACGGGTAGTCCATTGGACTTTGGACAGTACAAGTTCACGCTGTGGAACCGGGCACGCTCTGGCGGGTAAACTGGTTGGAATTAGGCGGGGCACTTTCTTGCCATTATGGAGAACTTGACGATGAAAGGAAGAAGCTCTAGATTATAAATACTTTTCCATGAGTGAGTTACGCTTAGAAGCCATACAACGATGAAAAAGGCTGACCTACCCTTTTTTAATACGCGCATTCGCTCTGTCGAGCCGAAGGACTTCGCTTTCATTCGGTCACTTGCAGCCGAATTTCCGACGTTTACTGTCCCATCTGAATTCATTTTGTGGTTCCTTACACGGTTCCATCAGGACTACTGCCGAGTGATCGAGCAAGAATCCGGCGATTTAAAGGCATATCTACTCTCAATGCCGACTAGCAATCCACAAAACGGCATCGCCATCTGGCAGGTTGCAGCTGTCCAACCAAATCACGCATTCGCCCTGGAGTACTTTGCTGCTTATCTTCGTGATCTCGTTGAGCAGACCAATACAACTAATCTCTTCTTTACATCACAAGAGGATTCTGCATCGCTCCGACTAATTCGAGCGTTGGCTAAACAATTCGGCGATTGTGATGTTCAACAGTTGGACTCCGTGCCCTCTGGGCAAAAGGAACACGAATTCAGGATTTCAATTCCGATGACATCTTCGGTTATTCAGAATAAGGGAAGGAACAGCGGATCCAAGTAAACGGGACGTGTCACTTCGCGGGTGAAGGGCGACAAGTTGAGAACCTCAGAATTAGCCGTCGTTCACAGGCATCATGTGCACCACCCCACCCTGACAATTCGTCCACTCTGATCCCGTAGTAGCGGTACAATGTTGTCTAAGAAACATTTAGAAGCAGGGCTCAATTCATCTGCCTGAGCGGAAAAGGGATCGGAATGAAAGACGACCAGCATAGTGACGGCCAGGCCGAACGCGAGAAAATGCACGAGAAGAAACTAGAGCAGGAGATCGCGGAAGTGCGTGCGGACGAAAAACGACTGGAAGAGAAGCTCGAACGAGATGAGAAGAGCGAGGAAGAACTTCAACGTGAGCTGAATGAAGAACACCGCCGACACCACGATAGATCTATCTCTCTAATCTTTATTATCAACGGAGAAGATTTTCCGCTTACAGTTGAGCGGGATTCAGTCCTTAAGACGGCTGTTGATCGGGTTTTAGTGGAGAGTGGTAATACCGGGCGTCGCGAGAGTTCGGAATGGGAAGTACGAGACTCCGCAGGCGTTCTGCTCGACATGGCTCGGACAATCAAGGAGCTTGGCTTGGCAGAAGGTGCCCGCCTTTTTCTGAGCCTTAAGGTAGGAGCTGGCGGACAACATGCGGATCGACCCTGAAATCACGCGCCGCAAATACGAGTCCGAGGTTAGGCGCCTCACAGAACAACGAGAGAATCTGGAAGAACGCGGAATTTTCTTATTGGAAAATTCCTCATTCCCTGCCATCGATTTTTTCTTTGTGCCACGGAGTCTTCTCCGACTTGCAGTTCCTATAGGCACCCCACCGGGCTCGCCTCCGATGCCACCAAATACAATGCAGGCATTCGATGTACCCAGTGTAGCGGGCCGAGCATTCAAGGCGCGTTTCAATCTTTCAGATTACGACCTAAGGGCGCCCTCCCTCGAGTTTCTAGATCCCTGGACGAATGAGCTTCTCTCCTACGAGAACATGTTTAAGGCATTCGAGTTTGAACCAGTACGGGGCGCACATTTGGTTCTCCTGGGTGATCACCCCATAACTCACAGACCGTTCCTATGTCTGCGGGGAATCCGGGAATACCACGAACACCCACAACATTCCGGTGACGATTGGCTCCTCTATCGAGACAAGTTAAGCATCTTCTCCCTCGTCTTGTCGCTATGGAGGGTCGCAATCGATCTCGTTCGCCCACAGCTTCTTCTAACGACTGTGCAACCAGTCCAAACTGGCGCTAGCCCCACAGCGATTCCTATGCAGATACAAGTGGTTTGGGCTGCGGAGCCCAAACTCTAATGGCACTAGCTCCTTTTTTTGATCGTATCTATGGCGCAGTCGGCGCGCATCTGGCTGTATCTCGCCGAAGTTTAACCGCCTCATTAGAGTCTACTGTGGTTGGAGTAGAATGTGGAGCGCCACTGTCGGGTAACGACAAATTCATCTCGGAGATGATTGTCAATCTCGTCGCCCGCCTGTATCCAACCTTGGCAATTTCAGGACATCCCGAGTCGATCGAACTTTTAAAGCCTTTTGCGCTCGAAATAAACCCTAACATCCAATTTGCACCCGAGGCTCCAGCCGAGACAACTATCTGCATCGGGCCATCCACTGCCAGAGGGGCTCTCTACCCCTCTGCAAGCGGCTGGGTCGCCCGCCTAGCGCACAATGGTCCGGCACCCTCGGGGCCAACCAATCCCTATTCCTCCGCCGCCGCGGCGAGTCTTGCTTGTGGCGAGCTCTTTCGAAGAATTTTCTTGCGTTCAGAACCAGAAGGAGATTTCTCGCTTTCTCTGCTCGACTTTGGCTCAGAAACCGGAGAGCAATTAGAGCTCGATGCTGCGCCTCTAGGAAGAGTCCTCTTTGTCGGCGTTGGAGCAATTGGAAACGCCGCCATTTGGACGCTCGCGCGTGATACCGAAATCTCCGGCACTCTGATTCTGATAGACCATGAACTGCTTTCCTTATCAAATCTCCAGCGGTACGTACTTGGCAGGTATGTCGATGTATCGAAGAGTAAGGTATTGCTCGCCGCTGAACACCTGTCCGTTTCCAAAATAACAACCGCAACGATTCTATCGTCCATAGAGGAGTTTGCTCCGCCTGAGGGATGGGAGCAGCCGCCTACTACATGTGTTTCCGTGGATAATATCGTTGGCAGAAGGGTTGTCCAGGGGCTCTTGCCTGAAACTGTGATTAACGGCTGGACAGGAGAAGCGTCGCTCGGCGCATCTTGGCATCAGCTTGGACGGGATGTAGCCTGTCTGGCTTGTTTGTATCAGCCTCATAGCCAAGGTTCATCAGCGACCCAGCAGGCCGCCCGTGCTCTCGGCCTGTCAGAAGAGAGGGCAGCTCTCCTGTGGGTGACGCGTGCCCCGCTTTCTAACGAAGAGCGCAAACATGCAGCTAAACAATTAGGGATCAAGCCATCCGCTCTCAATGACTGGAAAACGCGGCCGCTGCCGGACATCTATACGGATGTTGTCTGTGGAGCAGTTCCAATTGACATTCAGGCCGTGGGGAGAATCGAAGTTGTCCCACTTGCGCATCAATCAGTACTTGCCGGCAGCCTCATGGCTGCAGAGCTAATAAAGCGCACACAAAGCTCGCTCCGAAAACTGTCGCAACCAGAACCACTTGTGGTGTGGGACAACATCCTGAAGCCACCGCCCAAAAGCTGGGTTCGCCCGAGACCACGAGAAGCCGGCTGCATTTGTACCGATTCCGTGTATCAGCAGCTCTACCGCGAAAAATGGGGGAATCGGAAAGACAAGGGAGAGTCCCAACTATAACTTGCGGCCGGTGTGACTAACGCGTTGATATGTTTTGCCGGATTGGACGTCCCAGTGACGTTCATTGAGATCCCATTCCCATATTCGATGCTCCCGATCGATCCACCCAGAGTGGTGTGGTCTCGGGTCACTTTGAAATGGGAATGCATGGCCACGTCTACGCCATTTCTCTTTCACAACTGATCTATAGCTCCAGTCGTCGGGCGGAAGATAGTAAAGATGGGTGTCTTGATCCTGGCCGCACACTTTTGCTTTCTCGTCTATTTCCTCCAGAAAGCATTTCGCCAGTTCAGGAGGCTTAGGGAGCAAGCAAGGGTGCGTGACGCGCTGATTGGACGGAGGATTAATTCTCTCTAGGTTCCAAGGATCCCGATCTGAGAGCGCGTAACGATGAAGATCATAGGTCTCAAGGACCACGAGGATACGCTCGTATCGTTCTGGGGCGGTCTGGCCCTGGCTGGCCTCAATCTCGATTTCGATCTCTTCACTTTGTGGCCACAATGCGCGGCGAATCTCGGGAACTACGACTTGGGGGCACCTCCAGTCATCGAGATCCTGCATAGAATCTCTGAGCGCAACCATCCAATCATCGCTAAGATCAGCTGGTGCCCCGATTGGAGTAGCGCGAGCTGCTCCCTCGCCGATTCGAACGAGGCTACTCACAGCACGAATCAATCGGCCGGCATAGTTTATGCGTCTTTCTTGTAATAGCTCTGCCCAATCCTGTTCCGGGATAAAGGGAACCGGCTGAAGTCCATGATTCTCCAGAAGACTATAGAAACTCAAAAGGATACTGCCCGCATCCGGGCTAGCGTCCAACTTCCAAGGGTGATCGAGCAATAATTGTGTCATTCTCCGGCTCTGCCCCGGTGATCGTACGCCCTTTGAATCCTAGTCTCGATCTCCCAACCTTCTTGCATAAACCCTAAGGGCCACTTAAGTTCGTCACGCCGTCCAATTCCAATACGCTTGGGTTGCGAACAGTGGCCTCTATCATCCAGTTGATCAATAAAATAGACAGCAATCAACTCTGTCAACCCAGGATTCTCAGCTACCCGCAAGCGGAGCTGATTGATGAACATCTCGGAGTGGGTCTCCACCAGCGAAGTCCTTCCCGAAAGCGCAAGCGAGCAGAAGAAATCCCCGAGATCCGCCTGCGGCCTTGGATGGAGATGTGCTTCCGGAAGATCGACTACTAGAAGACCATCTTTTGACTGGAGAAGCCCGGCAACCAGTACCGGAAGCACCTGGCTGACTCCAAATCCAACCTCAGTAATGTCGTGTGGCTGACCTTTGACTAGTTCGATTTGGATTTGAAGTCGAGATGTATCCTCAGGTCGCGGCACGCTTCTGACCGAAACAGCCAATCCGAGCATCCTAAGCCAAAAGTCAACCGCGGATTCGAGCGTGTATTCCTGGTCCGCCCATCGCGCCTTAACAGGCTGCCCACTTTGATTTGGGGGAGTGGCCATGTTAATCAGATCCTTCGCTCGGCGATTCAGTAAGGCAGCTGTCCATTCTCCGCTGTACCCAATTGCCTGTCCATCAGCCGGAACAGCAGTTGCAAACGCCCTAACAGGGCGGGTCCGTGCCGCACGCAAATAATCCAGATTCTCCAGAAGAGATAGAACTTCATTGCGAACAACGTTATTCAGAAGTACGGCAGTGCCGCCAAGATGCAGAATGCTATTGGGAACTAGTCCCTCGAAATTAATCTGGACATTTTGATTCTGGGCATTGCTGTACCACTCGACCGGCCCCAATCTCGTAAAAACGGCCTGATCAGCAAGATTTGGCACGGATCCGACATATTGATAACCGCTCGCGGCAAAGGGTTGCGCGGAAGTTGCATTTCGTCTCTCGGAGATTGTGCTGCTGGCGCCTGCGAGACCCGGGCTGCCGCCAACTGGGAATTCGAGCTCGCTAACGCTAAGATTTGCACGATCTCGTGAACTGGGATCATTTCCGAAAGCCCACCTAACCCAACCCTCTGAGGTAAGGAGTCCGATGCGCACGGGTCCCGAGGCTCCATAATGGCGGAGATCATCTAGTGATCCAAGATCGACTGGCCACTTGTCAGCATCTTGTGGCGCAGCAGTTAACGTCGCACGGGTGGAGGCAACCTGGGATGACTGTGCGTGGGCCATCGCCGCAAGGGCATGCCCAAACGATGACTTACCGGAGCTATTGGCCCCCAATAGGACAGTTAGAGGCCTTATCTCGATAGATGCCCGCTCAAAGCCACGAAAGTTTTCTAGCGCTACTTCTTTGACTTTCACTTTTCGATGCCTACGTTTAGAAACTGCCGAGACTCCTCTAAATCAAGTTCGCGCCATTCCCCACGAGTCAACCTGTAGATTGCCCATAGATGAGGATCCAGTGGTGCCTTGCCGAAGTTGGGAACCACAAGGGACAATCCTCCCTCGGCTGTAACAATGGCATAGCGATCGTCCGCTTCAGAATGATACGCCTCTGTAGGATGACTGTGGACCTGGGCAATCAACCGCAACCCGCTAAGAGCCAATGCCCTATTCAGCTTAAACAGCGTAGAACCTTCGACGAAATAGCCTACACCGGATTCGGTCGAGATGGGCTCCTGATCAGGGACAATCACCCGAGAAACATAGGCTGCATTCTCGTGAACCTCGCCAAGCCATAGCACGAGCCGTTCGAATCCGTGCTTCCCAAACTCTTGAAGTGAAGAGAGGGTTACGCGCAGCACCTCGGGTTCTATTGTCACGCGCTCGACACTCGCCAGAGCCGAAAGAGTCATGAGGTCAAGTTACCACAAGGTGACTGCATCTTTTTTGTAAATTTGTGGGAGTGGGCGGACTGTGGAGCGAACGGTTCGCCATCGTTTTCTACGAAATTTTGTACCTGCGCGATCCCTAGGTCCATTGTACCGAATCATGTCCTTGAGCATTATTCGTGCGATGGCCACGGAAGAATTCAGATCGTCATCAGCCGATAAGAGCCAGGTGCATTGTCCAATTTAGTTACCGGGGCCACCAGAGGCACTCGAAATCCAGAAGTCTCAAGTGCATCGTTTCGCGTTCTCCCCAATTGTAGGGAAGGAATAAAAACAGCTGAGGCCCGTGTGGGTCCTAATCGTCAGCTTTGAAATATTTCTAGAGGAGGTGGAGTCACCTCGCGTAAGACGTTGAATTTTTCGTCAACTTCACCGTAGTAGAGGGTCTCACCTTCAGGACTCCCGCGCTCGATCTTTGTTCAGGACAATACTCCGGACAGCGAGCGGTAAATGATTGACACACCCTCCGCTAGTGCTCGCTGTTTGCCTAATTCAATGTTGCACTCCATCCCCGGTGCAAGAATTCCGACGTCAACTCGCTTCTCGCTATGGGCTTGAAAATTAGGGATGCCGAATGTCCACCAGACGTTGAGGGCAGGTCCGACACCTTCGTTCCTTACCTTGACATATAGAACAAGTTCACCATCGCTCGCCGCCCCGATCCCGAGAACGCGAGCGACTAGGATCGGGCGCAGAGATTCCGCTATCTGCCTACGTGCAACCTCGACCTGCTAAATTGCTGCCTTTGCTTGATCCTTGCTTGACGCAATTTGTCATTCTGTGGCCTCTGTTAGCTTTTCAGCTGCCAGCGCTTGTTTTTCGGCCGCCTTCTTTGTCTTGACGAGCACAATGATGGTAACGAAGCTAAGCACAACGCCAATAGCTGCGGATGCCGCCACTATGAGTTCTGAAGCGTTCTCCGCTGTCATTACCATTCCCCTCCATCGAAGCACTCGCGATAGTCGATCCGATTCTCATGAACTAGTCATCGGAAGGGCAAAGGTGAACCTCGTCCCCCTGAATCTTCAAATATGCAGTATTCGCGGTTATCGACTGTCATCTTGGTGGAAAGTATCTGGGACGGAAGCCAAAAGGCGATGTGGCGCTACTTTGCTGGCTTCTTGGCCTTAAACTTTACGTGCACTGGCACTTTGGCCGGCCTCTCTGCTACGAAGCGAACCTTTTCACCATCTTTGGTTTTGAATGATACTTTCTTGGGCTGCTTCACCGTTTTGTGCGCATCAAATTCAACTGTTTTCTTTACCATATTGCCTCCCGTTAGATCAGTGCTCAGGCGGCCAGAGTTACTAATGCCTGAACATTGTCACCCATGTTCTTAACCTGCACCCGGACAAGACGATCCTGAAGCTGGGTGCCGCCGCTCGCTCTCCACCATGCCAGGTTCTCGATAGCTTCCCCGTTAGCGAATCCTCGGAAAAACGAATCAAAGATGATCGAGTTAGTGGGTACTCGAAAATTCGCGATCATCCGCAGGCCCGCTTGGCGCGCAGGTCCATTTTCAGAGACCTTCACGGCGCGAAGATCCCGCGAGGCACCCTCTGGCTCGTTTTTCTTGGCTTGCGGCCTGGCCTCAAGCCACACGCAGGCAGACGGCCAGATCTTGCTGATGTTAATCGCGGAACTTGTCTGGCTAGCGTCCGGGCACATGCGAGTCCGAATATCTTCGATCTTTTCAAATGAAATCTCGCCGGCGGTCAATGGCTGAACCATGTCGGGGAAAAACGAAAGATCGCCGGCGACAGCGTCAACAAGCTTCTCTTCAGCGCTTTTTTCCTGCGCAGGATCATGAGTCCTGCGAAACTCCATACGGGATTGATCGGTCATGACCAACAAATGGGTCAACTCGTGCCATTTTGTGTGGTAGCGACGAAGGCGTCTTCTGCCTCGGCAGTCAATTACGGAGACGAACTGCGGCTCCCAGAGCTCAGGGTGCCACAGGCGCAGTGTAATTCCTTCCGTATTTCCCTGAAACTCCTGAACCAGGGTCGCAAAAATATGCTCTTTCTTTTTGCAGTACTCCGAGACAAGCTCGGCAAGATCCGCGTCGCTATGAATCTCTCTAAACTTGGTGGCGAGTTTACCCTCCAACCAAGGCAGCATTTTTTCAGGAGTCATTTCACCGTCGAAATCTCGGGTCAACTCGCGAACCCTTTTTCGGCAGAAAGCAATGATTCGCTCCACCGGCTCGGCCGAGCTCTTCAGGCCAAGATCTTTGGCCAATTTGTGAATGATAATGTGGTCATTTAAGTTGCTTGCCATCGTCGAAAACCCTCTGTATTGCCCTATGCAGATTTTCCCAATCCTCGACAGTGAAATGTTTGGCTGACTGAATATTCCTGCGCGCGAAGACCGCCTTGTGAGCTTCGAGTAGTTCAACCGCCTGTGTGTAGCTGAGATTATGCCGCTCTGCCGCCTCGGAGAGTTCCGGAGGAAACGTTATTGGCTCCCGCAGCACGAAGCCGGTAGTCGCTCCCCGTAATAAATAATCGAGGGAGGCGCCGAGAACGTTGGCAATTCGCAGGAGGTATTCCGAACTTACGTTCCTTTTGCCGTTTTCAACGTCGCTCAAGAAGCCTTTACTGATGCCGCTCTTTTCGGCTAGTTGATCCTGGGTCCATTTCTTTGCTTCTCTAATTTCTCGGATCCGATCGCCGGTACCGGCCATCGCGCCCCCTCCTCAATTGTGATAACGATCTATTGTAAGCACTAAAAGCGTTCGCCTTACAAGGAGAATCTCTTGTTGACTCTGCGAACATAGTTCTACTATAGTAGATTACATTACGCTATCGAATAACTAAGATGGCGTGCCGAGAGGATGGTATGCATAGAAAACGGATTGTTTGCATTGAGAAGAAGCCAACCCATCACGACCGCCATCATCACATCACCCATGTTGGCATCGGCCAGGAAAGCGGGAGAGCACAGGAGCGATTGTCGACGGAAGAAGTGATAGTTCAACTGAAAAATTCTGCCGGAGACCGCTTCTTTGTGATCGGGGCCAATGGCGCCGAAGCGGAAGTCATCTATAAGGATTGCCCAGTTTGTGGTTTCGGCCACCAGATCATCACGACCACAGCTGACCATACAAAGACTGACAACCTCCTGAGTCTTCGCGAGTGCCGGGAGGAGGAGTGCAAACTCCCCGAGCACGGCCACCGCCATCATCCCCCGAGACCGACAGCGCCACCGGGACCGCCGCAGCCGCCCCGTCCGCCGAGAGATCGAGGGGTAGGGTGGTCGCGCGCATGAAGGCGTGGTGGGAGCACTGGCCTGAGCGCCTTGAATGGGAGCTGGATGCACTCAGGTCAGCCGGCATTGAATTCCGGATTGTCGAACAGAATTCTGTAACAGGGGTGTTGCGCCTGTCGTTCCCGTACACCGTGAACCAGGAGATCATCGCGCTTGAAGCGGTGTTCCCTTGCTTTTATCCATATACACGTTGCGAGATCATTGCCCCGGAGTTGACACTCCGCTGGCATCAAAACCCCTATAACAAAAATCTCTGCCTGCTGGGTCGGGCGACCACAAACTGGGATATGGCAACTTCACTCGCGTCCTTTCTCGCGACGCAGCTGCCGAAGTTGCTGCTGGCGGCGCGCACGGACGATAGCGAGGAAGTGAGAGGCAAAGAGGAGGCCCAGGCTGAGCCGCTCACTGTATACCTGCCCTGTCCGCGCGGGTTCATTGTGTTTGTCCTTGACGACGACGCACCGACGCGTGATACCGAGCATGGTCACATGCACTTCCGCGTCGCGGCTTCACTGGCGGAGTTTCGCGCAGTAGTTTCAGCCGTGTTTGGCAAAGGCAAGAAAACCGTCTTTGAGGTTGAAGACAGACCTTTTCTGAGCGGCTTTCCCAAGCGCTTTGAAGGTTATTGGTACCGGTCGACCGTTTCGCCCTCAGGGATGAGTGCAGGAGAATTCCTCAGACAGCTTGCGGTGGAACACCCGCCCGTGTTGATGCCAAAATGGGCGGAGTTTAATGGAGGACGGTACGAGTTGATAGGCGTGAGAATCCCAGAGGAATCTGCGTGGCGGGAGCTGGGCAAATCGTGGATTTTCATTTTGCGCATGGAGCCGAGATTGAAAGGGAACAAGAAGGCACCGGTTCAAAAAACATTCATCCGCACAGGCCGCGCAAGCCGACCCCAAATGCAGGCGCGAGTGCCGGAACTTTCTGGTCTCGGTTCGAAGAGAATAGCAATCGTCGGATTGGGGTGCATGGGGGGACCGAGCGCGTTCGAGTTCGCGCGGGCAGGGCTGGGTGAGCTTTGCTTGATGGACGACGACAGCGTGGAGCCCGGAACGACGGTTCGGTGGCCCCTAGGATTCTCTGCGGTTGGAAGAACAAAGGTCGAGGCCATTAAGTCCTTCATCGAGAGCAATTTTCCCTACACAAGCGTGAAAGATGGGGTCTTCAGAATGGGCGGAGTGCAAGGCATCGGCGGAACATCGCTTGAGGACTATCAGACCTTCTTTGAGGGCGTGGATTTGATATACGATGCGACGGCAGAAGAAGGAATCCACTACTTGCTTTCAGACATCGCCCGGCAAATGAATATTCCATATGTGGGCCTATCTACGACATGGGGCGGATGGGGCGGGAGGGTCTGGGCGATTCGTCCACACCAGGAAATGGGATGCTGGTATTGCCTGCGACAATGGATCGAAGAAGGAAAAATTCCGCTGCCGCCAGAATGCCCGAATGGTTTGATATCGATACCCGGTTGCGGCGATCCAACTTTTACAGGTGCTTCGTTTGACACATCGATAATCCCTCTGATGGCAGTGCGAACCGCTGTTTCGATCCTGTCAGAAGGAACAGCCGGAGGATATCCGGGTACTCCCTGGGACGTGGCAAACCTCGCTCTTCGAAATGAGGACGGTAGCGCGTCGCTGCCTCAATGGCAGAGTTTCAAACTTCCGGTGCATCCAGAATGCCCCAACCACTCCAAATAACGGCCTGGATACCAACAGCCTGCCTAGTAAGTATGGTGGAAGAAGCCCACCATCGCCTTCCAAATGAAACCGGAGGGGCGTTCATGGGCTACTGGCCGGACTCGACCACGGTCGTGATCACGGATGTCATCGGACCTGGCCCTAATGCCAGGCACGCTAGGTACTCGTTTCACCCGGATGTAGAGCACCATGATGACGAGATCAAGCGCATTTATCATGCGTCTGGCAGGCTCCATACCTATCTGGGCGACTGGCATACGCACCCGAAAGGTGCCGCCGGAACAAGCCGAAGAGACCGAAAGACGCTGCTTGTAATTGCATCCGACTTGTGCGCCCGCGCGCCGAAGCCACTCATGGCAATCTTGGCAGGGAGTCAGGATTGGAAGATTGCCGTGTGGTCGTTGCAGGACAGCGACTTCTTTCGGGTGGCAAGAGTTGCGCTAGCCAAAGTCAAACCCTTCGATTCAATATCTTAGAAGCTGTCCAATAAATGAGCAACACAACCTGGGGTGCAGTCCAACCAGCCGAAAAGAGATGGTTTAAACGCCCGATTCCTGGTTGAGAATCAAATGACCACACTCCGAGCGCCTGTTATTGGCGCCCCTTATGCGGACACGCTGCCATCGGCATGCCGATACACCGACATTGCATCAGTGAGATCAGTTTTCCAACCCTTCTCCCCTTCGCGATCCAGAAACATCTTGGATGGGCAGGCGGTACGTTGATTGACTTCCCGGTGTCCGAGGACGCGTGTGATCGGGACCTGTCCGTAACGGTCCACGATAAGCGCAGCTACGGCCTCCAGGATGAGACCGGACGGCTTGCTGTTTTCATAATCATTGTCGAGGGCGATGGCGATACTGCGGCAATTAATGTTCCAATTGCCTGCGTGCCATCCAATCTCCGCGTCAGACAGTAGCCGCTCGGCGCGCCCGTCATTTCGGACCAGCCAATGATATGGCCAGAACACTTGCTGACCGTTACGCTCATGCCCGGAAAACAGTGGTTTCCCACATAATGTTCGTTCTTTCTCTGGCGGGTTTGCAAAATATGGACCATACAGACGCATCAACTCAATCGCTGAGAGCCGCAGTGGGGAGAGACCGGGCGGATTGCTCGTATGGTGGATGACGATCGTATCAATGTTATTTCTCTCGGAATCCGCGCCATGAGTCCCCTGGCCGAGCGCAAAGGCATGTCGGGCCAAGCGCATCTCGAAGTAATCGTACAGCGTCTGCTTGATTGCTAGTCGCTCCGCTTCCTGCAGCCCATGACTTTTTCGCACTAGGATTTCTACTTCAGGGATGACTGTCAAATACCAATCCGGCCGGGAAATCTCTCGATCCCAGCTCATTTCGGCTTCCAAAAGTTGTGAACGAAATGGGTGAACCATGAGAGTAAAAGATGGGTTTGGTCGACTTGTGCACTCGACGGAAAGTGCACTTGCTATGAATCGTACGGAGTTCTACGGAGATGTCAAGATCATCTCGCATCCACAATCTTTAATACGTCGGGCCAAACGCTCGGGAATTTCCGCGCCATATACCGCTCCTTCTGGCGACAGTCGAATTCGCGAAGCCCGCGAAATATCCGTAATGCCTCCGCGAGTGTGCTGATCTGTTCCTTCCTTGTTCCGAACCGTTGGAACCAGAAGGCCCAGACCATCTTCGTATCGGCGAGGGTAAGGGGATTTCCTGATCGCGTGGCTATCGTCTCCGCGGCCTGGAGCCACTGTCGCGCGAGCTTGGAGTCGCCCAATTCCGCAAAGGTCTTCCCAAGGATCACCTCGCCGTGAGGATTGTCGTACCCAATTCCCATCCTGCGAGCGATATCAATGCCCAGGATGAGCCACTGCTGCGCTTCCTTGTAGAAATTCGGGCCGAGTCGGTGAAGGACACTTCCCAAATCATTGCAATAGGCCTGCAGTTCGTAGAGATTTCCTGTGACAAGCGCGGACTCGACGGCATTCAGTAGATGATCGATTGATGCCAGATGTCTCCCCAATTTCGTGAGAAAGCCACTCATGCGGTACGCGAGGCGGCCAAATGACGCCCGGTCCCCACTCTTTTCTGTAAACGCGCGGGCGCGGCTCAGCGCCTCTTCAGTCGCACGGTTCGACTCGGTGCCGCTCGCTCCGCGCTGATGGGACCATGCGAGTTCCAAGGAATAGTTGGCTTTGAGAACAAGATCGTTTACTTGTTCGAAGAGAGCATCGTTGCCTTCGAGCGTTTTCCGCGCCGCTTGAAACCGTCCAAGCTGGAACAATACGCGCACGGCGGCGATGCACGCGAGAAGTCTGAGGCGCGGGGAGAATGAATCGTCCTCCGCCATCTGTGCGAAGACGGCATGTGCGCCCTCGTGTTTCCCATCGCGGCCTTTGGCGGGCATCAGTACTCCTCGGAAAAGAAGCCATTGGGCACGCGCATAGGAAGAGGTGAATCGATACAGTTCCTCTCGCGAAACCGGCGCTCGAGTTCGCCGAAGGCGCAGGCGATCCTCTGCCTCTACAACGGGAATGTCGAAGGTGATTTGGGTGGGAGCCAAGCGCAACCGATACGGGCCCGCCCAGCGCGTTTCTGTTTCAACGTCCCGGAAGTCCTGGCTCTCCAAGGTATCCAAGTATCGAGCGATATTTCCGCCAATGTGCCGACGAGTTTTCTCCAACCAACTGGGCAATTGGGCGATTTCGTCGAGATTCACCCACGTGTTGGTTGGTCGCTGCACCCTTTGTATGGCAAGTAACGCCAACCATTCGAAGCGTGCCGGGCAGCGATTCTTGAAGAGCCAGCGTGCGCTGGCAATGCGAATGTTCTGCTTCTCAAAGCAAAGTTCGAACATCGGGGTTCCTCTGAAAGTGCAGATAGTGTAGACAATCGCCCCCTTTTGCGGCCAGCAGACCCGAGAGAAAGTCAAAGTAGGCTTACTCGAAGAACGAGCCGGAAAGGGCGAAAGCTGATGGAGCGTGTTTTTATCATCGACCCGGATACGATTCACGCGGCCCTGTTGCGGCTGCTTCTGGAGTCCTTCGGTTACCAGGTAGCGGCGTGCGAGGACGAAAGGAGCGTTCTTGAACCGATCAAGGAGAATGGCCCTGATCTACTCGTGGTGGTTCCCCGCTCGCCGGTGACGTTGCAAGGCGCGCTCGAATCAGCGCGGTTGGCAGTGAAGAATCTAGAGCGGCAGCCGGAACTTCTATTCGTGCTCAGGTGGACGCAGCGAGGACCGGCTGACCGCCTCTTGGGCGATCGATGGAATGTGCAGGTGCTCTATGAACGGTAACGAGCCACTCTTCCGGGTCGCCGAGGAGGTCGAATATTTGCTTGCACGGCGGAGATTGAGGGCGCAAGAGCATCCGCGCCTCGTCGTCGTGCACGGCCACCACCGACCGGGAACCATTTGTCTCGCCGGCGAAAGCATCGAGGAAGTTCATCTGTCATACCCCGAGCGAGAGATTCCCATTCCCGTTCGTCTCTCGCTATCCGGCCTGATGCTTTGCGATTGCATGATACGGTTCCGTCACACGTCACTCAGCATTGCGCGGATGGATCGAATTCTCACAGCCGATCCCTTTTATCGCCGTCTCGGCGCTAATTCGTTCGAGCGCATTGAGGAACCGCCAACGTTAGCGCGCGCGGCGCTCAGGGTCTACATCGCGAGGTTGCGTGAACAAATCGCCAAAGCATTGAAAGAAGGCGGATCAGTGCTCGCGGCTGAAAATGTACTCTTATCTGAAAAAACGGACTCGAACGTAGCGGTGTATCGCATCAATCTCCCGGTGCAGGTTGTTCATCGCACGACGAAACTGACGTGATCTCGTCGGAGCACAGTCGCTGGTTTAACACACTGGAAGAGGATCGCCATGTATCGGATTGTAACGGAAGACAAGAACGTGGAAGGGATCAAGGCCGCCCTGGTCGGTTTCGATCTCGATTTCACGTTGTTCCGTGGCATCGGATCGTGGAAAGGCAAGGAGGAACCGAGCGTTTCCGTGGAACTCGACCAGATTTCTCGTGAGACGGCAGAAAACGTCGCGCGCAGAATCAAAATCATGAATGATCAGGAGGCGGTCATCTTACAGGAATTCCAAATAAAGTCAGACCTGGTGTGACGGCATCTACTCCAGCACAAAATTACCGAAATTCCAAGGTCGCCTCGAAGAGTGCGGGCTGCCCCTCAGCGATCCCGCCCACGCCGCATGCGAAGCAATACAACGCAACTAGGTGCGGTGTCAGGATCAAGTTGCAGGTTTTCGCACGATGACATGATTGCGTAGCGATGATGACCAGAAAGTTGGAGCAGTGGAATAAAGATCAATTTAAGGGCACTCGTTTCGAAGACGCTGCTTTGCGGAGCAAACTAGGTATACAACCAGTCAAATCCAAAAGGAGTCCAAAAAGGGGTTGGGATTTGCTTTGCGGGGCGTTACTATGTAGAATTTACATAGCTCTACAAGCCCCAAATCCCACCCAAAAGGAGAAAGGCTAAGCCTTTGGGTACGGATTGGGTTCCCGGTGGTCACATTACCGGCCAATTTTGCCCAAGGGTCCATAGGATGGTTGTGGTAGACTTTCGTTTTTCAAGGAGTTGTTCCACGATGGCAACAGCCTACCCGCCCGTCACAGCCGAGTGTAATACTATGCCGCAACCCATAGTAACCAAAGCGTATCATCCGGTTCGAAAGCTTGCCGCCAACCAACGATTTGCAAAATTGCCGAGCCTCAGCAAGGCTGCCGTGAAGAGAATTGCTCGGGCGGGATATGAAAAGATCCTGGCCGACACGGGTTCCGAAGAAGTCGCAAGGGAATACCAGCGGAGCATGGAGAAGATCTTGCCCGATTCGGTTTCCTAAATAGAGGAATACTATCTTTTGAGCTCCGAAACGTCCCGGAGCTCTTTTGTTTCGTGTTGAAAGGCATGCCGCATGAGTCCACGTGGTCCAAATATTCACCACATTACAGAGGACTACGTTTTAGAAACCGGATTTCTCGCGGTTGAGCGGTCTTTGAATACGATTAAGAAGCACCTTTCAGAGCCAGATGCCTTCGAATTGCTGTGGAATTATTCACTAAAAAAGAATCTCTTAAAGATTGACCAATTCGCTCAAGCAGCAGCCGAAGATATTTTGCGAGAGAGGTTGCACGATAACGTCGAAATTCGCGGCGAAGAAAGCTCACTTGCGGACGTCACCTTTCGGGTACAACTTGCTGCGCTTCTCGATATGATCGACGGAACGGACTTATTGGAGCGTGGCTTGGGTAACTGGTGCTCTGCAATGGTGTTCTTTAGTCGGGATCGCGTTTGGGCTTCTCTTATTGGTATGCCGAATGGGGAGATTTATTTTCAGCAGCACTCCGACAACTCCGCGTATGTGCGAGAACCTCGAAAGGAGGGCGCTGAGCCGACAATCCAATCTGTAACAATCTCAAAGCCTGAGGTAAGACTCAGAGACGCGAGCGTCGCCTTTTACGGCCAAAAACCAAAGAATTTTTTGACCGCAGCCCGCCACGAGGGCCTATTGACGGTCCTCACTCATCTCGCTCAAGAGGCGCAGGAAAAGAAGAATCAAACTGACGCACCAAAATTTCGCATCTACAATCTTGCCGGGAACCCGATGATGATGAGGCTTGTCGATGGGAAAATCGATGCGATCATTGAATTGTCTGGACAACGGTGCCACGACGTCATTCCTGGCTTCGCTATTGCGCTTAAGGCAGGGGCCTACTTGATTGATTTAGATACTTCTCGAAAGTTGAGCATCAAAGACTTGCCGGCGATTCTCTCAAGGCCAAGCAATAAATTCAAGTATATCCTCGCTTGTAACGAGCCGCTTGCAGATGAAATTCTAAAGGCATTGGCAAACTGAGCCACGAATCTGCACGGCCTATTTAAAAGCCTCGCAATCAATTCCAGATTCCTTAAAGAGCCTGAGATCGCAGTGCGTCTAGAACTTGATTGAAGTTCGATTTGCGCCCCACTCTTCCGCAACCTCGCCCACACTAGAAATTGCTGCCTCCGGTATGCTCGGTGGCGGAGACTGTTACAAATTTGACCAAAGTAGTGCAGCGGGAAACAGCAGTTGCATGGCCGGAATCGGCTATATCGCTTGATATATCAAAATTTATATTGGTCGGTGCGGTCGGATTCGCCCCCCCGACCCTCTGCTCCCCAGACAGATTCTCTAAATGACCTGCTGACGAAGCACGCTAGGCTATGATTTCTGGAATGGCCGAGGAAATACCAGCGACTTTGCGTTGATCTGTTCGGGATCTGAATCGAGGCCCCCGAAGAAGCGAAACCTAAAAAGAGCGAAAGGCGCTGGATGCGCAGAGGAAGTCATGGTCAAGATCGATAATCGACTCTTCATTGGGGCGGTAGATGATTGCCGAGCGGGCACTGAGCAATTAGCGGTAGTCCATGCCTGCAAATCCCCGTGCCATCAGCAAGCGGTTGGCTATCGCGGTAGTCTCCCCGCGAGTCATCCCAACTACCTTGCCCTGCAACGGGAGTACGACCTCTATCTGAATATCATCGATCCGCACGTACCGCTATTCAAAGTAGAGACATTCGAGCATTTTCTCGCCTTTGCCAGAACGAAGTACGACTCCGGCGCTTCCGTGCTGATCCACTGCAATCAGGGCGAATCTCGCGCGCCAAGTCTCGCCTTACTCTTTTTGGCCAAGCACGCTGGCGCAATGCCGAACTCCTCCTATGAAGATGCCAGACAAGCATTTGTGCACGTATTCCCGGCGTACCAACCAGGCATCGGTATTCGACGGTTTCTTGCAGATAATTGGGCTGCCATTCGGTAGGATTCCTGGGGTCGGCCCACGCGGTATCATCTGCTTTACCTATAACAGGCGGTAGGCCGATGAGCTTCCAACTCCGGAATGTAAACAGGCTTGGTAATCAATTCAGCGTTACTCTTCCCCACGACAGTGACGGATATCTTGGGAGAGTTTGCCGGGAGCAGAATTGCGAAGGATACTTCAAAATCACTCCCCGCACCGGCGTTCAAGGCCCTGCTCCTTGCCATTGTCCGTACTGTGGGCGTTCTGGCGAGCGAGATCGAGCGGCCCCAGACGTTGCACTAGGTTACGGATGAGCGGTCGATGGATCCTCAATCTCGGGAATTCGAAGCGCCCCATACCGAGCCTCTATTCGCCGAAAAGAGCCTGCGAGTTCCACTTCTAGGACGGTGTCTGTAGTCCTTGACCAGTCTGCAAACGACATGCCGAGTTCCCCCGGGAGGCTCTTCCCGCCAACTAATAAGAATGACGAGGACAAACCGACTGCAGTTTCAAGAGGTTTGCCGGATTTCAATACTCGGCTCCAATTCGTCCAAAATCGCTGACCCTTCACCTCAACTCCACCTTCGTATCTGAACGCATCTGAACCTACAAAATTGCACGGTAAGACATAAATTCGCAAGTGAATCCCCGGAAAGCTGTCAGTGAGTTCTAGAAGACGGCGAATACACTCCTCTACATAATGCCGCGCCATTTTCCCGCTGAAGAATATGTTTTTACCATCATTGTCCGACTCGTCGTCGCCGTTCGTGCAATATACTTCGCCGCGATTCTTGCGAGCGATAATTGCAAGCTGCTCCAGGGCTTTGTTTATCGTGCGCTTGATCCGGTCTACTCGATTCTCTTGTGTCTCAGAATCTCCCCCAACTTGCGCGATCTTCGTCACAGTAGAATCAACAATATCGTAGTACAAAAAGTATTTGTATTTATGCATGCCACGAATTCGCCCAAATTCCTCCACTAACGGCTCGATCTTTTCAATCAGAAAATCCACCCGTTCGAGGCTTCCGTCGATATGCCTCACACATACGGGTACGATGCTCTCAAAATTGAGAGACATAATCGTGTCGACCGTCATCTCTCCTATGGAGCCGAGCTTAAGCAAATATGTTGATATCCCCGTCACACCGCGTGCCACGTCATTGAATTTCTGCAACTTCTCGACAGACCTGCGCAACCGACTGTGGGACCCTTGGGAACGCGAAATCAGCGCACATTCCAGGGCAAGTTCTATGACGGTAATTGCGATCCCGAGTCCAGAGATCTGTTCGGCACATTCCGCAATACTTCTCTCGAATGTTGATTCCTCTTCTGGGACCTGCATTGAAGCGATCATGTGCCATGTTGCATCCCATAAGTCCTTCAGTAATCCGAAATCACCACGTTTGTCTAGATATTCGGAGCAATCTCGAATGATTTCTGGAGTGCGCCTTGATTTATAACCAGAGTACTTTAGAAGACCGGAGTGGATTGCTTCGTGACCCGGGCTCTGCACTAAGGTGTCGCGCATAGAGGAAAGTGCAACCGGATCATCCCACTTTATCTTTCGTTCCCAAGTTGTGCGCGTTGAGCGATACCAATCTCCAAAAATAGATAATTCCACTTGAAGCGCCGCGGCTGTATCGCGAGGCGTGCAGCAAGTCATGAGTAATATAAGAGATGCGTCATCTAGAGGTGCAGCACCATCCGATTTACCTTTTGCTTTGACGCATAGGCCCAACATAAGACCTGTTTGACGAGCGCTGGTCAAAGCAAGGCGTGTGTTCCCGTCTGATGCCGGAGCATGTCCCAGTGTATATAAACCACGCTCATTAACTTCAAGTACCCCTCGCTCGCGAAGATGATACGTCAGCCAAATATCGCGATCGATGCGATCGCGCGGTCCGCGAGATAAGATCACTACGGCACCTTTAAGTCCAAATCCCACTCGTGCAGTACCATCTGTACCACTTGTGCCATAGAACGGGCGAAGAAACTTGGTCGCCACACCAGCCCGAACTAGGAAGACCATGAGCTTCTCAATTGACAGATGTGGGACATCATCTCGATCGGTTGCTTTCAAGAATCCAGCGACTGACTCATAGGCGAGACGGAGCTCAGAATCTCCGAAAGGGGCATCTTCCCCGTATCGATATGCACGAAATGTAATGCCATCGCAAGTTGATGTTATTGGTACAACGATCCCAAGATCGTTGCAGATGTCAAGAGCCAAGCTCATAGTATCTGCGTATCGGCCAGGAATCGAAACGCCGGATGTACGGCGAAGATACTTAGCGATGGAGCGCCACGGAAGTCCTATGCTTAGGCGGTCTCGAAACGGCGCCTCGCTTCCACTAGCACTTGTCACCCGCGGACCAAGGCGAGCGGCCTCGTCTCGTGCAGGTATCTCTCGGATCCGATACATTTCCACGAAGAGCGTCGCACAATCGGCAACCAGATTGCGCCCAAATCCCTGACCATCGAGGACGGGCACCTTCGGTTCTGCAGCCTTAACCACCTCGTTTGCGAGTGCGCCAACAAGATTCGGTATGCTTGACGGTTGGATGGCCTCCTCACTGCGAGAAAGAGGGGGACCGAGTAGCATGCGGTCCAGCGAGGGAATGCATCTTAGAATGGATTCTCTAAGCCCGGGCCCATAATGGCGCTCGATGTCCTCTTCATCGAATGCAATCTGAAGCACAGATCCAATCGAAGAACTGAGTCGCTCGAAAAACATCCTACCGAGAGCAGCACTCAAAAGAAACTGAATGAAGCGGTGCTGCGCTTGTGGGTTGGTCAGTGCCTCGGAGAGGGGGCGCGAGTCATCTTCGTGCGGCAATCCGTCAAGCATACCTTGAAGAATGTGAGAAACCGTCGCGTTTTCTAGGGGAGCCACGGTTACGATGGGCACTAGCCGAATCCAGAGCACTCCTTCAACATAACGCCCAAATGCACGTATCTTTGCAATCTCAATGCTGGGGCGGAGTCGCCCCGATATCGAATTGAGGAATTCATTTTGGGTTTCGCTGCGTGGAAGAAATGTATATGCCTCCGCACCGTGCTGGATCTGTAATTCAGATGAGAGACGAAAGCTACGCCAGGATGTGGCTGAAAGGAGGCACTGGAGATCTCCAAGTCGGACACGCGTGGGTGTCGTCATCGGAAAGTCGACTAAATAAGGACGCGGCAGCAAAGACATGGCTCGTACCAGAGCAGCACAGAAAGTCATGACTGTGCGGTCGTCTGCTCGCAGGAAGATAGTATCCGGTCTGACTATCTGTTCTTGATGCCATTTAACATCGGCACAAAACACATGTATGGACACCTTAGAAGCAGGTATTGATGCGACAAAATCCCGGGTCTTGGCTAAGGTGGTACCGACTATCAGAGTATCGTCTATCAGAGCGATATGTTTTCCCTTAAAGTAGCGCGTATCTAGATCCAGAACTCGATCGCTAAGTACAACTCTCTCTGACTGAGGAATCCCAATCGCCCGGAGGAGATCATAGAGACACAGCGACTTCCTGGCCATAAAGATCAAAACATCGGCATCTAGAGTGGAAAGGAATTTACCAAATTCGATTAGCTGAGAGGCTATTGCGGGTTCAAACTGGCTGAGGATCAGAGAACGCAGAGGCGATGAGCTATCGGAATACAGTCTAGCCGATGACCGATCATTTGCCATTTTGGAAGCCTCTCATGTGGCGCATTTGTGACCAACTACTCAAGCCTGAAATTAGGAACTGTGGATAACTGAAATTGCTGTAAACAATTCTTTTCTATACCATTTAATATAGGCCGACGCGGAATGGCCCCCCGACGTCTTGTGTCCCGAACACAAGGCTCAATGGGCTGCCGCCATGATTCATCCACATGGCGGCTTTTATTACAAAATGAAGAAGTGTGTGAGTAACGCCGGAAGTATAGCAGGTGCCAGAATCAGTGGCAAGAGTGTGCAGAGGGTCAGTTCGAAAGATATTGGCGGATGATTTCCTCTGGAGCTTCTGTGCTGCGATCTTCGTATCCCTCAGCTTTCAGCCTCTCCGATGCCACCGGCGCAACGTCGGCAAAGAAGTATATCTCAAAAACGAGAGCGATCATAATCAACCATTGAAGGACCTAGTCGCTAGGCTCGTAGTTCCATTCATCAGACGGAAGTCCCTTCAAGTTGCAAATCATTGTTTCAACTTTCACTTCCTCGTCGACCCAAATTAAACCGGAATGCAAGCTGTGCATCCGATCTTCTTTCAAATAAATGAATGCTCAAAAGCATCGCGATTCAAGAATTCTGCATATGCCTTCAGAAGCGCTGTAGATCGCGGTGGCAACAACCTACCGACGCGCTTGAAATTCATTACAATCGAGCGTGCTTCCGGATCGACAGTACCCCAGAAAGTCATATCAGGGTTAGCCTTCGTCAGATGCCTACTTATCTCGCTTTTCTGCTTTCCCGATGGAGCAATGTAAATGTAGGTCTTGATTATATCCTCCAATTGCTTCACGATAACCTTGTGACGAATAGTCCACGCCGGAATTAGTAGTTGCGGAACTGGGTCATCGATCTTGAATCTTGCGGCCCCATCGGGATTAAAAACGCACAAATCTAAGCAGAGTAGCTTTACTGAAGATGCCTTCTTAAAATCGACGAACGTCTCGCGCGAAAGGTCGTAGTACTCAAGCTTCGAACCTAGACCTTTCTTTGGCTCTCTTTCGACAATTTCCGCCAATACTCCCTCTTTGACGGTATCTGAGTCAGTACCTCTATATCCGCCTTTGGTGCGGACCATTAGGTCACACTGCGGAACTATCAGGATGTATTGGCGACCGCCATCCCTTTCGTAAATGTCGCCAAGATCGGTAGGTCTGTGGAGTTCATTGAGCGGACCAGCATCCTCGTAATTTTCCAGGTGCAATATACTCTGTAGAGCGCCACTCGGAGGGGTGCTAATCGGAGTAGAAACCCCGCTTATCTTCCGGATGCTCTCTGAGGCGGATCGAACACTGGCATCTCGTATTGCATCCGTCAGAGTTTCTCCGCGCTGAAAAATCCCAAGCAAACGGATCATCGTATCCGGCTCCCACACTCCCTCGCGATCCGACGATACAAACACCATATGATCCAAGTCGTATAGGTTGAGCCGGCGAATCTTTTCGCTGGCAATCGCAAGGCTCTTTACAAAAATCTCCTGGACTTTATCTTTCAAGACAGCGTAGTACTTCGACACTGATGCTAATTTAACGAGTGCCGCGAAATCACATGGGCTATCAATCAATAGCTCCTTCGGAATGACGATTACTCTATGCTCGGGAAACCCATTGTCCTCGCAGACGCGTCGCCACTCGTCCTGTATTGTCGGCATGTGGTACTTGTGGCTCAAGAGACAACACACAACCTGTTCTTCATGCGTAACCGAGAGCGCCTCCTTGATAAGGGTGAGACCTTCGGTGTTGGTGCCTCCCTGATCAGTCAAATCCTCGTCAAAGAGGATCATTGTCTTTCGAGATTCGCTTTCCTTGAAGATGTCCGTCGCAGATGCTCTCCATTGGGGCAACCCCATCGCCTGAAAATCCCAGGAGTGGAACAGCACCGGCAGAGCTTGGACAGCCGCAGCGTCTGCCGCTACTTCGGCGCCTGCAGGGCCGCTTCCGAGCGCAATTGCCTCCAGAAATTGGCGCTTGGATTCGTCATTTTGTGCTACCCAGAACGCCTGCACGCGCTGACCCAGAACCTCTGGATCGCGTGCAAAGAGTCCCGGAAACGGCGCAAGCAACGGTTCCAATGCTAATATCTCAAGGCTCTGTAGGTGCCCAAGGATTTCACTTAAGTCCGGTAGTGACTTGTTCTTATCATCCACCGAAATTACTCGGCTGACTCCAATTTGATTCAATACTGAATCGATGATGATTTTCGGTTCTGCGTTAACCAAGGAGCATACCCCCCAGATTCAGTTCGAATCGAAATCGTCTATCAAACTTGTTTCGGTCCTCGGCAAGAGATATGCCGCATCCCTCGCTGCTCAATAATTGCTGGACGATGAACAGTCCAAGGCCGCGCCCGGTTCCCTTTGCCTTTCCAGTTACGAATGGCTCGAATATGATGTCTTCGAGCTTCGGGTCAACGCCCCGTCCGTTATCGAATACCAAAACCAGCGGCTTTTTCGTTTCGATTGTAATTTGACCGTGAGGAATCCTGCGGAGTCGTAAATCTTCCTTCAGCCAGTACTCGGAATTCAAGAGTAGATTTTCAAAAACTTGAGTCAGCTTCCCTCTGTTTACTCTGACGCGGAAGTCGGAGGCCGAGGGGGTGCTCATGCGCATTGCGATTCTTTCTGAACTGAAGGCAGATAGGTGATGCTTGAAGAGTTCATTCAGGAAAGAATGTAGGGAAAGCTCCTCTCGCTTCTCTCGCATGTACTGTAGCGAAGGAGCCAAGTACGACAATTCTTTTCGTAAACCCGCGACGACCGATTTCACGTGCTCTGCGTAGCTGATAAGCCGAGCATCGCGTGGTCCCGATCCGCGTAGATATCTCAGAATCTGGTCGTTTCTTTCGGCCAAATCCATTGCCAGAGTGGAGACCTGATGAGACAAAGCCTCTGCGGTCAGACCGACGGCCATGATTTCGTGCATCTGGCTCATCTGCTCCCGCAATGTTTCAAGTTGATCGCTGATCAGCTCGCTCATCTGCTCAGTTTTCGCGAGATCTCGGAGATAGCCGTCGACTTCGGTCAAGAGTTGACGAGTTTCGGAGATTGCGCTCTCGACTTGAGAATAAAAGCTGGCTTGCTCAGCTCTCTCCTTGTCAGAAAGAATCTGTTTCTTGTTGAGTGTCTTGATGGCATCTGCTTGATTCGCGGCGTTATTCAGTTTAAGAGCGGCCCGCGAAAGGTGCAGACGATAGCTCGCGGCTCTGGACAGATCCGAACGAACAGAGCTAGTTATATCCTCAGGCGTTGCCTCCGGTGGGATATTCAGCGGCTCTTTTGCCTTGAGCGACTTGAAATGATTCCAGCCCCTACGGAGAAACTCCTGCGCATCTCCGGCGTAGTCTACAAAATACTGCAGTATGAGGCGGAAGTTCCGATAGTTCACATTGTCTGTGAAGCCTTCACGGTCAGTCTTCTCTTCCAGGCATTGATTGTCCAAGGCGGTAATTGCAATGTACCCCATCGTGTTTTCAGGTCTTAAGCCGTAGTAAGATGGGGCACTGGTCCACTGGCTTCCAAGCTGAAGCCAATCTTGACTCAATCGGATTCCGAACCCGTCTCTGTACACCCGAATCCCACTCAACGACTGAATTAGCGCGCGATAGTCGGACGCATCTTTGAAAACGTTTTGCTTGGCCTGCATCTCTTTGCCGAGTCCGTAATAATCGATCTCACCAGAGAAAGGGCCCGGAGTGGCAATCGCTCCGTCCATTGCTTCAATCCCTGCGAACTCATCCAGTTGACGCGTGGTTCCGAAGGTCGCCCACCATCTACCGGAAGCCAGTGCGAAGTCGAATCGGTTTTCTCCCTTCAAAGTCTTAAGGTATTTGAAGAATGCTTCTCCACCATCCGGTTGCACAAGATCGTCAAAGAGGATTTTCTCTTTCTTGCCCTTATCAGGTCGTATATAGTCGAGGGCAACTTTTCCAGCAATCGTAAGCTCCTCCTCCTTAGTTACTGGATCGACTCCAAAATTTAACGAATAGGTGAGTATGGCGGTATTCCTAAGTTTGGAACCAATCTCGTAGAGGTCCAGGTCTGCGCCGTCAAATTTCGCGTATACCTGGAATTCCTTCACGGCGCGATATGGAGAAATAACTTGCGAGAGATTCTTACGAACTGAATCACGTCCCGCAGTTTTCCACAAATCTAGGTCTCGAAGGCCAAGAATCGATAACCTCGTTCCTGAGCAGGTCGAAGAATTGTGTTCGCTGTACTCAACTGGCACATGCTCTAACAATGTGCCGCTGTGAAACGCGTTCCAGTCGATTAGCACCTTCCTTTCAGTGCCATCGCCAGTAGTTGTTACGATTTCGACCTGTTCGCCAAGACGTTGAGTCCCAAGGCGACCAAGCCCCTTATCTCCCAGGGGAGTCCGGCCTTTTTCAGTGGTGAGTCTCTTCCGTTTGAACTCCTTCTTTGGGGAATCTGAAATTGTCAACCATCCCCTTTTAATTGCCTCCTTGCTCATACCGCTTCCATCGTCTTCGATAGTGATCAGCCCGACGCCGCCGGGCGTGACGGATGACGTATCGATTGACACCTTACAGTAAGTAGCGTCTGCATCGTAGGAGTTCTTTACAAGTTCTAGGAGCGCTTGAGTGGCATCCGTGACCAGGTTCTCACCCAGCTGGAACACCACCGAGGCGTGGATGGAGAAATGTTCAGTCTGCGTCGTCACGCCGTCACCCTTTGCGGAAGATTAGAATATGTTCCTTGCTCATGGTCTCGCTGACGCTATTCTTCGACGCCATTCTTTTTGCTGGAATGGCTCTGGAGACCGTGACTACATGCACAGCATGATTAGCTTTCAAGAAGTCTGTAAGGATCCTGCAAGTGGGAATCTCTACGCCTCCGACCTTGCGATTTCCTACGACCCAGATCATATACGCATTCTTTCGTAACAACTTGAGTACTGGCTTAATGCAGTTATTCAAATCGCGAGAAAAAGCCACAACACGGCTCCGACGATCACGCGGGAGAGTCGATAGTTCTTCGAGAGTATCTGCCAAAGCTGGTGATAGTGCAAGTAAATCGCCGACCTCAGCTAAAGCACCTCGCCTGGAGCCTCCTAAGCTCTTCGAGTCGATTGCGTGGGTGCTGGATAGGAGATTGCCATGAACAGTTGCATCAATATCCTGGAGATCGATCCATTGCAGCGGTAAATAGGAATGCTGACCGTAAGGAACTGTGGTTTGATTATCTCCGTATGGAGGCGATGTGATGAGGAGATCGCAATTGACATCTACTTTGCAAGTCCGGCTGTCCACAAGCCGGATTGAGACGTCCTCGCAAAAGCGGCCGTGACGAAGGACCTCACTAGCTCGCAGCACTTCTGCGAACTCCGTGTAGCGTTGTATGTTTCTCGTCAGTATTTGTTCGAAGATGGAAACGGGCGACATTGCCCGTCTTTTCCGCAGTTCTGTACTGCTGCGCACGTGTAGCTTGAAGGTAGAGGTTCGGGAATTGCTACAAAGCCGCACCGTCTCGGCGAGGCAAACCCAAAAGAACCTCCTACACCAAAGACTGGGCTCCAACCGAATGGCGCGTCTAATGCGAGACAATTCTCGAATAGCTTTGCGGCTAAACCACTTATTGATGTTCGGGAACCGCGCTTCCGTATGAGACGACGCGTCTGCTTCGATTGCGTCTATTAGATCGTCTGCCCTTTCGTCCAGCATGTCTTCGCGGAAGGGACCCGACCGGACTTTACATAGAAGAACGGCCAAGGGATTCACATCCATCCCAAAGAATCCCAACCCTCGAAACATTGCTTCTGTCAGAACTGATCCGGAACCTGCGAACGGGTCCAAGATCGTCTTAATCTTATCGTCAGCCGACACGATGATATCTGTGAGGTCCCGAAGCATGGTTGGGACCATCATGGCTGGGTACTGGAAATAATCGTAGGATTGAGCTGCTCGGTCGCCGACCGTGTATGAGAAATAGGCTGGCTTCTTCCGAGTAAGCCTATCCAGCGCGGATCTCAAATTAACGTCGGCTTCCAGAGACGAGCTGGTCATTGTACCAGTCTATCCTGCATTTGAGCACTTCCGAGGCAAATCTCTAGTGGAAAGAGGAAGATAGCACAAAGATCCCCATTGTCGAGTGTTGTTCTACCGACGCTCGCGCTTTTTCGGTGCTGCAATTCAAGATAATCACGAAAGAACTCCCTCAAAGAAACCGCTAATGGGGCTCGATTAGATATTTGCTTATTGATCCTGGAGGCTCTGACGGCTACAAAATCGCCTCATTGGATTTAACAGTTAGGATTGAACTTCTATAAATTATTGATTTTATTGGTTGGGGAGAGAGAATTTGAACCTCCGACCCCGGGGTTCCGAATCAGAAGCCTTTTTCCCCTGATGCGGTTTTCTTTCGCACAACATTAAGAGTTACAGTAGAGAAACTAGATGATTTACCAGTGGAGAATCAGTTTGGAATTCCTCCGATTTTCATCGAAGGCGGAGACTGTTACAAAATTGACTACAGTGGTGTAGCGGGAAAAAGCAGATGCGTGGCCGAAATCGGCAATATCGCTTTAAATATCAATAATTTATGCTGGTCGGGGCGGAGGGATTCGAACCCCCGACCCTCTGCTCCCAAAGCAGATGCGCTACCAGACTGCGCTACGCCCCGACACTATCTCGATTGTATCGCGAAGCATGAAATCCGGTCGCGGCATCCAGACCCCTCAGCGCCGCAGAAGCCATACCACCAGCCACAGCGCCAGCAGCAACGGCAATGCGAAAACCAGGCCAAGACCGCAGGCGATCAGCGCCAGAAATGCCCAGTCCTTCCGCGTGTGACGGCGCGGCTCGCCGAGGTGCCGCGTGAGTAACCGGTAGTTGCGCCGGTTCGCCTTCCAGAAGATATCGAATGCATCTCCGAAGACCGGAATGGTGCCCACCAGAACGCCAATGCCTATGTTAACGGCCATGCGCACCAGCGTGACATAAGGCACGCCGCGTATCCATGCGGCCACCGGGATTACCAGCGAAAGAATGCCGGCAAGAACATCGCCGATCCCCGGAACCAGGCCGATGATGCCGTCAATACCGAAACGAATGCTGGTGCCAGGGATGCGAAATGCCTCATCGAGCACGATCTCGATGCCGCGCAAAGTCCGATCGCGAAAGAGCCACGCGCCCCGATTCCAGCGGTCCATCGGCTCAGCGGCGCTGTCGAGAGCCCGCACTCTTTCCTCAATCTCCGCTTTTCGGTTGCGCTTTTCCATAACCCGCTCCTCCATTGTCGGCTAAGCGGGGTTGGCTGGCTATTTGTTGGCAATGTAGACTGAAGGCGCCCCACGCGTTTCCCCGCAAGATTCGAAGATTCGTCAGTAATCAAACACAAGTTGCCCGGCCATCCGGCATCTCATGCGCTTTCAGGAGCGACAAGAACTGATATGGAAGCAGCGTCCAACGGACAGCATCCCAAATCGCTGCCCAATCATTTCTTTCGTTTAACGGTTCTTCCTCTAAGACGCAAAGGGATTTCGAATTCACGCAAATCGAAACTCCGCGAACGTCTGTCTTTCGCCGCGCTTGCATTGCTCATCGTCGCTGCAAGCTGTGTCTGGGCCAGCGCACAAACTGATACAGCCTCGCCAAAACTCGACCTCGGCATCATCGTGGTACCAACCATTGAAGATGCCCAGGCAGTGATGAAGCAATTAAAGAGCGGCGAGGATTTCTCAATTCTGGCCAAAGAAAAATCGACTGACCCTACCGCAACCGATGGCGGATACCTGGGCAATCTCGATCCCGATGAGCTTCGGCCTGAATTGCGCGACGCCGTGCGCGGCCTTCATCTTGGTGAGCACACCGGAATCGTACAAATCCCTTCAGGCTTCGCAATCCTCAAAGTCTTCCCCGTTGCGCCGGCGACAAGCGATCTGAACTCGAAGCGAATCGCATCGCTCGTCTCCACTGGCGCTATCAGAATCGGTCCAAGCGTTTCAGGACTCGCTGAAGCCGAAACCGCCTTTCAGGAGTATGTGAAGAGTAACGGGTGGAAGAATCGCGGAATACAAGAGGGTTGCGAGATTCGCAAAACCTCGCTGGTGAATGCCGCAAATTCGATTCAGCTTGCACTTTCGAGCGGCAGCTTCCACGGATCCGATCTCACGCCTAAAGACAGGCTCGAAGGCTACTCCACGCTCGCGCAACTCTACGACTATACCGGTCAAATGGAGAATGCAATTGACCGGTGGAAAGCTGCTTACGAACTTGCCCAGACCGTCGATCCCGGCTCCCTGCCCAATCTTGAAGAGACCCTCGGCGCCAGTTACCTTCATCTATCGGAGATGGAGAACGGCGTCTACAGCGATAACTCCGACCTCGACATCTTCCCGCCTTTGAACCCGCATGCAAGTTTCGCCAAGACTGATGATTCAAAACACGCGATTGAATATTTCCAGAAGTATCTCGAGCAGCAGCCTGGCGATCTTGAGGTTCGCTGGCTGTTGAACCTCGCCTACATGACATTGGGAGAATACCCGTCCGGCGTACCGGCCGCGTTTCTTATTCCCGAACAAGCATTTCAATCAAAGCAGAATGTCGGCCGCTTTGCCGACGTTGCGCCAGCAGCGGGACTTAATATATTCCGCAGCGCGGGCGGCGTGATCGTCGACGACTTCGATAACGACGGCCTCCTCGACGTGGTCGTCTCAAGCATGGACATGTGCGACCCCATCCATTTCTTCCATAACAACGGGGATGGAACCTTCAGCGATCGCACAAAAGAGGCGGGACTGCTCAACCAACTGGGCGGCCTGAATATTATGCAAGCCGACTACAACAACGACGGCTGCATTGACATTCTGGTGCTTCGCGGCGGATGGGAATTCACCCAGCGAATGTCGCTGCTGCGCAACAACTGCGACGGAACGTTTACCGATGTAACCGACGCTGCGGGCCTCGGCTCAACTTATGTCGCAACCCAGGCCGCTGCCTGGGCCGATATCGATAACGACGGTTTTCTCGATCTCTTCGTTGGAAACGAACAAGGGCAGGCCAAACTATTTCACAACAAGGGCGACGGCACATTTGAAGAGATTGGGCATTCGGCGGGAATCGATCGGAAGACCTTTATCAAAGGGGTAGCGGCAACGGACTATGACGGCGACGGCTTCATGGATTTCTACGTCACCAACCTGAACGGCGACAATTTTCTCTACCACAACAACGGCAATCTGACCTTTACCGACGTCGCAAGACAGGCCGGCGTACAGGCGCCAAGTCTCAGCTTCGCCACCTGGTTCTTTGATTACGATAACGACGGCTGGCCCGATATCTTTGTATCCTGCTACCTCACCTCGGTTGAAGAAGCAATGAAAACCTACACCGGTGGCGAGCGCAAAGCAGAGACCATCAAGCTCTATCGCAATCGGCACGACGGCACTTTCGAAGATGTAACTGCAAAGGTGGGCCTCGACAAAGTCTTCATGCCCATGGGCGCTAACTTCGGCGACATCGATAACGACGGATACCTCGATATTTACCTGGGTATGGGATCGCCTTCCTATACGGCCGTTCTTCCGCATGTACTTCTGCGCAACGATCAGGGCAAATCGTTCGTCGATGTCACAGCATCTTCAGGCACAGGCGAATTGCACAAGGGGCACGGAATCGTGTTCGCCGATATAACCCGGCGCGGCAGCGAAGACATCGTGGCCGAGATCGGCGGCGCGGTTCCCGGAGACAAGCACACCATGCGCGTCTTTTCGAATCCGGGCAACCACAATAACTGGTTGAATGTTCGGCTGGTGGGCGTCAAGACCAACCGCGAAGCTCTGGGCGCGCAGATCCATGTCACCGTACGCGACGGCAATTCTCCGCCTCGTTCGATCTACCGCACCGTCGGCCAGACCAGTTCCTTCGGCGCCAATCCGTTGGAGCAGAATATTGGTTTGGGCCCCGGCGCACACGACCTGACTCTCGATATCTGGTGGCCCACCTCGAAAACGCGCCAACATTTCACCGGCTTGGCAGTCGACCAGTTCATCCAAATCAAAGAATTTGCAACGGAATACACGCGCCGCGATCTTCACCCCTTCGACTTTCCCAAACCCTCGCCGACTTCCGCTGCCGCTCTTCCGCAATGACCCGATGAATCGATAGCAGGCGCTTGCTACAATATCTTCGTTGCGGCTCCCAACCGTCGACCCAACCGGTTGCAGCAAGTTCATCAATCCGGACACGTTTCCTGGTACGTATCAGAAGAGGTATCCCTGGTATGAGACGAACGCTCCTGGTAAGTGCATTTGTGCTGGTGGCCGCGCAGCTATGCTGCGCAGATCCTCCAGGGGCTGCTGATCAGCGCTCGGTACAGGGCATTCTCCTCCAGGTCAATCCCGCCAGCCAGTCGATTGTCGTTTCCTGCGATGCCATCCCCGGATTCATGGACGCAATGGTGATGCCGTTCACCGTTCGCGGACAAACGAACCTAAAATCCCTCGTTCCAGGCGCAACTGTTCGATTCGACTTGGTCGAAACCAGGAGCGAGTCCTATGCTGAGCACCTGCGAGTCGTTGAAGTTACAAATCACGAGTCCGAACCCACTGAAGCCTCACGCCTCACATTCCTGCACGAGGCAATGGATCCCACCGCGGCGGCAAAGATCGTTCAGGTCGGCCAGCCGGTTCCCGATTTCACGCTCACCGACCAGGCCAACGAGCCCACCCGTCTCTCCCAGTTCAAAGGCAAAGTGGTGGCGCTTACCTTTGCCTATTCGCGCTGCCCCAATCCAAACTACTGCTTCCGCCTGTCAAACAATCTTTCCATTCTCGAAAGACGATTTCATGCCCAGGTTGGAAGTGACCTGATCCTGATGACCATCGTCATCGATCCTGACAAGGATCAAGACAAAGCGTTGGCGAAGTTTGCCGACACCTGGAAAGCCGATCCCAGGGCATGGCGCTTCCTCACCGGCAACCTCGACGATGTACATAATGTCGCGGAATTGTTCGGCATGGGTTTCTGGAACGATGAGGGCTTCCTCACCCACACCTTTCACACCGTGGTCATCGACCGCGAAGGTAAGCTGGCGGCCAACATTGAAGGCAACCAATTCACAGCGCGGCAGCTCGGCGATTTGGTGGCGACCGTCTTGCGCCGGCCGGTACGCGGCGAATCAACATCAGCCAGCTCAAAGCTACCTTGACCCCGCGTTCAGCGGGCGCGCAATCTGGCGCTGAAACACCAATGCCGCCGCTCCCCTCAACCGCGCAATCTCCCCTTCATGCGTGGGGATAATTCGCGGCGGCGTTCCTGCCAGCACAAACGACTTGACTTCCTTCTCGATAATCCCCTCGAATCGATGCCACGCCGAAGTAATTTCGCCCGCGATCAGAATCAGGGCCGGTGACAGGCTGGCAATAATGATCCGCAGCCCGCGCGCAATGTACACGGCTTGCTGCTCCAGCGCCTCCTGCGCGTCCTTTGATCCCTCTTCGGCCAGGTTCAACAACTCATGAAAGCTCACTTCCTTGTTGCCCGCGCGCAGCTTGCGAAAATAACGCACCGCGGCACGGCACGATGCATACATCTCCCAGCAGCCTTTGCGGCCGCACCCGCAGCGCGGCCCATCGGCGTCGAGTGGGATGTGACCGAATTCGCCGGCCATCCCATGAGTTCCAGAGATGATTCTTCCATCCGCAAACACACCGGCGCCGATCCCCTCTGAGATGGTTACAAGCACGATGTCGCGAATGCCATCCATGCGGCCAAACGTGAGCTCCGCCAAAAGGCATGCCGTCGCCGCGTTCTCCATATTCACCGGCAGACCAATCTCCGCTTCGAGCGCCCCCTTGAAGTCAAAGTCGGGCCAGCGCAGGTTGGGAGCGAATGTCAGCCGCTGCGTCGCAGGATCGACCCTCCCCGGAAGACTCACACCGATGCCCTCGATCGCGCGATCCGTGAAAGACGCCTTGAATCGCCGTATGCAATCCACAATCATTCTGGTCGATGCCGCTGGATCCGACGTCACCGGAACTTTGCATTGCGACAACAATCGCCCGTTCAAATCTACAACTGCCACAATCGCCAGCCTGGGATGAATATCCACGGCAACCGCGACAACATGCTCATTCAGGCCAAGCAAAGTCGGGCGGCGGCCACGCGGCGTAGTACCCACCGCTCTCTCCACCACCCAGTTCTCGCTGATCAACTGCTCCACAATCTGCGATACCGTGCTCTTCTGCAGACCCGATGAGCGCGAAAGCTCGATCCGCGAAGTAGGTTGGTTCTCGCGAATCAGCTCAAGAATGATATCGCGATTGATTCGGCGCGCAGTCTCGCTCGAGGCAACCTCGGTCTCTGTCAGATCGACATGTCGTATTCCCGTCATTTGCGTACAGATTCCCGTAATTGCAGCGCCGGTCTTTACAGGCTGCGGAAAAACTCGCTGTGATACCGTCTTGTATCAGGGCACGAGTTCACTCGTGCCGATAAAGCTCCCAAAATGAGTGCGGGCTTTAGCCCCTGCGGGAATGTTTCTTAAACCGCTCCGCTAAGCAATATCCCGCGCCTCGCCCGGCCGCGCTGAAACTCCACTGGATCTTGGCGAGTCACACAAACTATAACATCCGCTTGCGCGTCCCTGTCTTCGTTTCGACCTGAAACCATAGCGGCTCAAGTCATCTACTTCCCGTTCCATATTGTGTAGTCACGCGCAATTCCGGCAGTTATTCTGTACCTTGTTCTCTTCCCTCTAGGGAGGTCTCGCCATGACCGTATCCATCAGCCAGCCGGGAGTCGAGATTCTCGCACCCGTCACCGAGAGCTACGCCGAAATCCTCACCCCCGCGGCCGTAGGTTTCCTTGCCGATCTGCATCGCACCTTCAACGCCCGTCGCAAACTGTTGCTTGCCGCGCGCCATCAGCGCCAGCAGCGCCTCGATGCGGGCGAACGGCCCAACTTTCTGCCTGGCACTCGCAACATCCGTGAATCCGAATGGACCGGTGCGCCGATCCCCAAAGACATCCTCGATCGCCGCGTCGAAATTACCGGCCCCGTCGATCGCAAAATGATCATTAACGCTCTTAACTCGGGCGCCAAAGTCTTCATGGCCGACTTCGAAGATTCCAGCACTCCGCTCTGGAACAACCTCCTCGACGGCCACATCAATCTGCGCGACGCAATCCAACGTGACATCACTTACACCGATTCCTCCACGGGCAAACACTATAAGCTCATCGACAACCCCGCAGTGCTCTTCGTCCGCCCGCGCGGCTGGCACCTTGAAGAGCGACACATGCTCGTCGATGACGAGCCAATCTCCGGCTCCATCTTCGACTTCGGCCTCTATTTCTTTCACAACGCGCGCGAGTTGCTCAACCGCCGCACCGGACCCTACTTCTACCTTCCCAAAATCGAAAGCCATCTTGAGGCGCGCCTCTGGAATGACATCTTTCTCCACGCGCAAAAGGTTCGCGACATTCCGCGCGGCTCCATTCGCGCCACCGTGCTCATTGAAACCATCCTGGCAACATTTGAGATGGATGAGATTCTCCACGAGCTTCGCGAGCACTCCGCCGGCCTCAACTGCGGCCGCTGGGATTACATCTTCAGTTTCATCAAAAAGTTCTCGGCCGACCCTGAAGCCGTTCTACCCGATCGTGCCCAGGTCACTATGGCTACGCACTTCATGCGCAGCTATTCCAGGCTCGCCATCAAAACCTGTCACCGTCGCAATGTGCACGCCATGGGCGGCATGTCGGCCTACATACCCATCAAATCCGATCCCCTGGCCAACGATAAAGCCATCGCCCAGGTGCAGGCCGACAAAGAGCGCGAAGCCGGCGACGGCCACGATGGCACATGGGTCGCGCATCCCGGCCTCGTTCCCGTCGCACTCGAAATCTTCAATCGGCTCATGCCCACTCCCAATCAGATTTCGAAGCAACTGCCCGACTTTCATCCCACCGCCGCCGATCTCCTTCAGGTCCCTGACGGACAAATCACTGAAGCAGGCCTCAAGCAGAACGTCGCCGTCGGCCTTGGCTATGTTGAAGCATGGCTGCGCGGTATCGGCTGCGTTCCTCTCTTCAATCTCATGGAGGATGCTGCTACCGCCGAGATCAGCCGCGCGCAGCTTTGGCAGTGGGTGCACCACGGCGCAAAGCTCAGCGATGGCCGCGTCATCGACGCTGCGCTCGTCGAAAGCCTCATCGACGCCGAACTCACCCGCCAGCAGTCCGCGGTCGATGCTATGCGCTTCACCGCTTACCAGAAAGCCGCAAGCCTGATGCGTGAGCTCATCCAGGCCCCGCGCTTCGTCGAGTTCCTCACCGTACCCGCCTACGAGCGAGTGCTCAAAGAAGAAACCTTCTCAATCGCTGGCACAAACCTAAATTAGAACCTGTCATCCCGAGCGAAGCCGAGGGATCTGCAGTTGTTCTTCGGCTCCGCAACCGCACTCCTGTTCATTCGCATTAAGTATGCTGAATCCCCGCCTTCCAGATCTCGACATTGGCACAGAGAATGCGCAAAAGAGCGCGGTATGTAATTTGACTGCTACTATAGAAAATCGATGGAGGCCGCAATGAGCAACTCTTCCCTCACCGACATACTGACATCAGAACAAATCTCCGCCATCACCCGCGAGAGCAACTACGGCACCTGGCGCTTCCAGAAAACATGGAAGCCTCTGCATATTGCCGATGCCGAGGGCTGCTGGTTCACCGATGGCGCGGGCAAGCGCTACCTCGACTTCAGCTCCCAGCTCATGTGCGTCAATCTCGGCCACAAAAACCCGCGCGTCATTGAAGCTATTGTCGAGCAGGCCCGCGAGCTCTGCTATGCTGCTCCGGGCTACGCCACGTCGGCTCGCGCGCGCCTCAGCGCCAAGCTGCTTGAAGTTCTTCCCCATGGCCTCAACAAATATTTCTTCGCCACCAGCGGCACCGAAGCCAATGAAGCAGCGTTCAAAATCGCCCGCATGTACACCGGCAAAACCAAAATCATCTCTCGCTACCGTTCCTATCACGGATCCACGATGGGCTCCATCGCGGCCACCGGCGATCCGCGCCGCTGGGCTATGGAACCGGCTGGCAAAGGCGCCGGCGTGGTCTTCGCGCCTGAGACTAATTGTTACGACTGCCCCATCAAGCACTCCTATCCCGGCTGCAACATCGCCTGCGCCGACTACATCGAGCACATGATTCGCAATGAGAGCGACGTCGCCGCCATCATCCTCGAGCCCATTGTGGGCACCAATGGCGTACTGATTCCGCCACCTGAGTACTTCCCTCGCCTGCGCCAAATCTGCAATCGCCACGGCGTCCTCATGATCGCCGATGAAGTGATGGCCGGCTGGGGCCGCACCGGAAAATGGTTCGCCGTCAATCACTGGGACGTAACACCCGACATCCTCGTTACCGCCAAGGGCATCACCTCGGCTTACATCCCGCTCGGTCTGTGCGCCACCACCACCGAGATCGCCAATTACTTTGAAGATCATTACTTTTCGCACGGCCACACTTACGAGGCGCACCCCCTCACCCTCGGTCCCGCCGTCGCCACCATTGAAGAGATGCAGCGTCTCAATCTCGTTGAGCGCGCGGCTTCACTCGAATCCCATGTGCGCGAGAAACTCGAAGCCCTCAAAGCAAAGCACGTGTCTATCGGCGACGTGCGCGGACTCGGCCTTTTCTTCGCTGTCGAACTGGTGAAGAACCGCGCCACTAAACAGCCCTTCAACACCATGCGCGACAAGGTCGAAGGCAAACCTCTCGTCGTCGATCAAATCGCCGCTAAGATGATGGCCCAGGGCGTCTCGATCCAATCGTGGGTAAGCCACTTCGTTATCGCCCCGCCATTGATCGTCACCAAAGAAGAGCTCGACCTCGGCATCGCCGCCCTCGACGAGCACCTCTCAATCGCCGATGCACTCGTGGAAGCGTAAAGCCTCTTTACGCGGTGCCCCACCCTCGCTGCGTCTTTGTTTTTTGCGGCCAGGGTGGGTAGCACAAACCCAAACCAGACTTTGTCATCCCGAGCAGAGCCGAGGGACGTGCAGTCATTCTTCACGGCTTCGCGCAACGTCAGGGATGTGAGGAAATCCCACGAGAGGGGTTTCTAGTCCCTAGTCCCTAGTCCCTAGTCCCGGCTTCTACGCCGTCTCTTCCACGCTCTCGGTCACACCCGCCCCCGCCGTCCGCATCATCGCCAGATAACTCAAACCGGCCACAAAGAAACCCACGAACCACGCGTAGTCGTAGAGAGAATGCAGTGCCGGCACAAACAACCCAATCAGCGCAATCGCCACACCCAGCACCAGCGCCGCCATCGCACGCAGGTTCACGCCCTTGGTGTAATGGTATATGCCATCGCGATGATACAGGGAGTTCACGTCGAGCTCAGTTCCGCGAATCAGAAAATAATCTGCAACCATGATTCCCGCAACCGGACCCAGCAGCCCCGAGTAGCCCACCAGCCACCCGAAGATATACGCATCAGGCGTGGCCAGCAGTTTCCACGGACACATCGCCAGGCCCAGGAAACCCGTAATTAGCCCGCCGGTTCTGAAACTGATCAACCTCGGATACAGGTTCGAGAAATCGTTCGAGGGCGACACAACATTCGCGCCGATATTCACGTTCAGCGTCGCCACCAGAATCGCAATCAGAGCAACGAACGCCACTACCGGCTGATGAAACGCGCCAATCAGCGCAATCGGATTCCAGATCGCATGCCCGAACAGCACCGTCGATGCCGACGTAACTGCGATACCAACAAATGTGTACAGCACCATCGCTACCGGCAGCCCAAACGCCTGTCCCCAAGATTGCGCGCTCTGCGATTTTGAGTAGCGCGTAAAGTCAGGAATATTCAACGCCAGTGTTGCCCAGTAGCCCACCATCGCTGTCAACGACGGAAAGAAGACCGCAAGAAATGCACTCGTCGAGTGGAACGAACTTGGCGTCGAAAGCATCGTGCCAAAGCTGCCCGCCTTCATCCGCACCCAGATCAGCAGCGCTGCAGCCATCACAAACATGAATGGCGCGCCAAAGGCTTGTAAATGGCGAATCGACTCAACCCCGCGCCACACTACCACCATGTTCAGCAGCCAGAACCCCAGGAAACACGCCCACAAAATCGCGCTGTTCCCCGCCGCTCCCGGCCATATCACCACCAGCATCGCATCGATCGCTGTGCCGCCAATCCACGACTGAATCCCAAACCATCCGCAAGCAACCACAGCTCGCAATATCGCGGCGATGTTTGCCCCACGCACTCCAAACGGCGCGCGAATAAACACCGGAAACGGAATTCCATACTTCGCGCCCGCATGCGCATTCAGCAGCATCGGCACCAGCACAATCAAATTGCCCAGCAGCACCGTGCCCAACGCCTGCTTCCAATCCATGCCCTTGGCAATCAGCGACGACGCAAGCTGGTACGTCGTGATCTCCATGCACATCGAAAACCACAGCGCCGTGTAGTTATAAAACCCCCACGTCCGCTGTTCCTGCGTAGTAGGCCTGAGGTCGCTGTTCGATAAAGATGGATCGACAGTGCTCACGGGACCTCCTCCGTGACGTTGCATTCAAGTTTAAAATTGCTTTGAAACAATGTGCATGTCATCCTGAGCGAGTCGGAGGATCTGCATTTGCACTTGACGTGTCTCGAACAGCAGTATGAATGCAGCTGTATCCTCGGAGAAGGCTTTTCTAGTCCCTGGTCCCTGCTTTATCTCCACGCCCCACCCCTCGCCTCTCGCCGCAAATACCTTCCCCGGCCCGGTTTGCCGATAAACTCGCCCGCCCGCACAATCAGTTCGCCGCGCGAGTACACATCTCGCGCATTCCCACGCACTCTGAATCCCTCGAACATCGAGTAGTCAACCCGCATATGATGCGTGGCCGCACTGATCGTAAGCTCCATGCCCGGATCCCACAGCACAATATCGGCGTCACTGCCCACCTTGAGCGCGCCTTTCCTGGGATACATTCCAAAGATGCGCGCCGGCGCAGTCGACACCAGTTCGACAAACCTGTTAATCGAAAAATTCCCCTGCCCCACGCCATGATGATGCAACAACTGCAGCCTGTTCTCAATCCCCGGCCCGCCGTTGGGAATCTTGGTGAAATCATCTTTGCCCAGCGCCTTCTGGTCCTCGAAACAAAAAGGGCAATGATCCGTCGACACCACCTGCAAGTTGTCTTTGCGTAAACCCTCCCACAGCTTCGGCTGGTTCTTCTTCTCGCGCAGCGGCGGCGTAAATACGTACTTCGCGCCCTCCCAGCCCTTGCCTTCCATGTTGTCCTCGAGCGAGAGCAGCAGATACTGTGGACAGGTTTCAGCAAACGCCGGCAATCCCCGGTCGCGCGCCTCGCGCACCTGGTTCAGCGCGTCTTCACTTGAGAGATGCACAATGTAAATCGGCACGCCGGCCATCTCAGCCATGGCAATCGCGCGATGCACCGCTTCAGCCTCGGCTCGCGTAGGCCGCGTCAGCGCGTGATAGATTGGCGCTGTCTTTCCCTCCGCCAGCGCCTGCCGCACAATTACGTCGATCACCGAACCATTCTCTGCATGCATGCAAATCAACGCGCCGTTCTTCGCCGTCTGCTTGAGCGCCTTGAAGATAGTTGCATCGTCAACCATCAGCACGTTGGGATAAGCCATGAACAGTTTGAAGCTTGCCACGCCCTCGCGCACCAGGTCGTCCATATCCTCAAGGCCCGCATCAGGCAAATCGGTCACAATCATGTGCAGCCCGTAATCGATACACGCCTTGCCCTCGGCCTTCTTCCACCACGTGTCCAGCGCAGTGCGCATCTTCGTGCCCTTAGCCTGGATCGCGAAGTCCACAATGGTCGTCGTCCCGCCAATCGCCGCCGCCCGCGTGCCCGTCAGAAAATCATCGGCCGAATTCGAACCGCCAAACGGCATATCGAGATGTGTATGTGCGTCCACTCCGCCCGGCAGCAGCAAGAGGCCAGTTGCATCGACAATCGTCTCCGCGGCGCTCGGCTCAATCCCCGCGCGAATCTCCTTGATCGTCGTGCCGTCAATCAGCAGATCGGCCCGCACACTGCAGTCGGCATTCACAATCGTCCCGTTCTTAATCAATACAGTCGGCATATTCTCCACTTATTGGGTGCCCCAGGTCTCGATTCTGAAATCTGGGATAGCGCGAACCCTACTCCCTACGCTCAATTCCCTGCCCCGTCCGCTCCTCCCACGTCTCCGGAGCAACATCCTTGTCAACACGAACCATCGTGATGCATCCTTCCACCGGGCACACCAGCGAACACAAATTGCAGCCCACGCACTCCGTTTCATCCACACGCGGTATGCGCTCCAGCGGAGTCGGATACGGCCCAGTCTCAGTCAGCGCCGCCCGCTCCTTGCGCGTCACCGGAGTCACTGCAATTGCCGCGCGGCTCTGCGCCTCTTTCTGCGCCGGCGTCTCATGTAGTTCCACATGTCCGTCCACCGGCCCGCTCACGCGATCGAGATGAATACACTGGTGCGCGCCATCCCAGCACGCAATGTGGCACAGGTCGCAGCCTATGCAAGTCTGCTCGTCGATGCGCGCCACAATCTTGTAATTCAGGTTCAGGTGCTTCCACTCCGTCACGCGATTGAGCGAGAGCCCACGAAAATCCTCAATCGTCTCGAAGCCCTTTTCGCGCATCCAGTTCTCAAGTCCCTCAGCCATGTCTTCAACAATGCGATAGCCGTAATGCATCGCGGCCGTGCATACCTGCACCGTCCCGCAACCCAGCAGCATAAACTCAGCCGCATCGCGCCAAGTGCCGATTCCGCCAATGCCCGAGAGCGGCAGCGCGCTCTCGGCATCGCTCATGATCTGTTGCACCATGTTAAGCGCGATGGGCCGCACCGCCGGCCCGCAATAGCCTCCATGCGAGCTCTTCCCATCCACATTCGGCCGAGGTATAAACGTGTCGAGATCAATCCCCGTAATCGAGTTGATGGTGTTGATCGCTGAAAGCCCGTCAGCCCCGCCGCGCTTGGCCGCCCGCGCCACTGCACGAATATCGCTGATATTCGGCGTCAGCTTCACCAGCACCGGCGTGCGCGCCTTCTCCTTCACCCACGCGGTAATCATCTCGGCATACTCCGGTACCTGGCCCACCGCTGAGCCCATGCCGCGCTCGCTCATGCCATGCGGACAACCAAAATTCAGCTCCAGCCCGTCGGCGCCCGCGCCCTCGGTTCGCGCAACAATCTCGTGCCACGCCTCCCGCGTCGACTCCACCATCAGCGATGCAATCACCGCGTGCTTCGGGTAGCGCTTCTTTACTTCCAGCATCTCGCGCAGGTTCACTTCCACCGGCCGGTCGCTGATGAGCTCAATATTGTTGAAGCCCATTACGCGCCTTCCTTCCCAATCCACCGATGAGTAGCGCGAGCTTACATTCGTCACCGGCTCGCCGATCGTCTTCCACACCGCGCCGCCCCAGCCTGCGTCAAAGGCACGCATAATCATTTCGCCAGTGTTCGTAGGCGGCGCCGAGGCCAGCCAGAACGGGTTCGGCGAATTGATTTTTCCCGCGAAGTTGGTTACGCCCAAATCTGGATTCCGGTCAGGCATACTTGCCCTCCGCAGCCTTCAGAATCGCAAGTGCGGCGCGCTTTCCGCCGGCCACCGCGTCCACCACCTCGCGTCCGCCGTTCACGCAATCGCCCGCCGCATAATAGCGCTCGTTCCCCGTGCGCCCTGTCGCAAGATCGGCAACAATACGCCCATCGCGCACTTCAACACCCCGCAATTCCTGAAGCAGTGCCGTCAACGGCGACTGCCCGATCGCCGGCACCAGCAAATCGCACGCAATCGTGAACTGCGAATCGGGCACGGGCTCAAGCGAGCCCTCGGCCTGTCGCACCTGCACCGTCTCTAGCAGCAGGCGCCCGTGTGCTTGCTTGCGTACCGCCAGCGGCCGCCTGCGCCACAAAAACTGTACGCCCTCCTGCTTGGCATGCTCATACTCAAAATCGAATGCGCCAATGTCGCTCTCGCCGCGCCGGTAGAGCAAATACACCGTCTCCGCGCCTAGCCGCTTCGCTGCATTGGCCGCGTCAATCGCCGTGTTCCCCGCGCCCACCACCACAACCGTTCCGTGCAACTCACGCAGGTTTCCAGTCTTGTAGGCCGAAATCAGCTCAAGCGCATTCATCACGCCATCCAGGTCCTCGCCGGGAATGCCCAACCGCTGCATTGCACCCAATCCAACGCCCAGAAAGATGGTTGTAAACTCCTGCTCGAGTTGCTGCAGCGCAGCGGCCGAATCCACCGCGGCGCCGAACCGGAACTCCACACCCATGCGTCGAATCATCTCTACCTCGCGCAGGCTCTCGGTCGCGCGCAGCTTGTACTCGGCCACGCCGTAAGTGTTCAATCCGCCGGGCAGCGCGCGCTTTTCAATAATCGTCGCTTTCGCGCCGCGCCTGCGCAGTTCCGCCGCGCATGCCAGCGATGCCGGCCCCGCGCCTATGCACGCCACCCGCAGCCCCGGCGCCGCAAGGTTCTTCACCGCCGGCACCTCACCGGATGCGTGGTACGCATCCATCGCGTGCCGCTGCAGCAACGCAATCTCAATCGGCTCCCGATTGTAGCGGTGCATCACGCACGCCCCCTCGCACAACACGTCCACCGGGCAAACCCGCGAACAACTCGCGCCAAGAATGTTCGCATCCAGAATGCGCGTGGCCGAGCCGCGCAAATTGCCAGACGCAATTCGCTTGATGAACCCCGGCACATCGATATGGGTGGGGCAGGCCGCGGTGCACGGCGCGTCAAAACAGTTCAGGCAGCGATTGGCTTCAATCACGGCAGCCTGATTACCAAGCGCCGGCTTCAGCTCGCCAAACCGCCCGCGCAGTTGTTCATCGTCTGGTAAAGTTGCGGTGCTCACGGTGACCTCAGGGAAGTGCTTCTCAGGTTCAGAGCTTCATTCGCATCCAATCATCGTACCAATGTCACTGGGCTTTGCCCGCCCTACCCCGCCACGATCGGCCCATACAAATCCGGCCGCCGGTCGCGGAAGAACTGCCACGTCCGCCGCACTTCGGCAATCTCTTCCAGATTCAAATCGGCCGTCAGCACCTCGTCCTTGTCGCGCGAGGCCTGTGCAATAATCTGGCCGCGCGGATTGCAGAAATAACTCGAGCCGTAAAACTCGCCAATGTTCCACGGTGCCTCGGTCCCCACGCGATTGATGGCCGCAATAAAATAGCCGTTCGCCGCTGCATGCGCCGGCTGCTCCAGCTTCCATAGGTACTCGCTCAACCCCGCAACCGTCGCCGAAGGATTGAACACAATCTCGGCGCCATTCAAACCCAGGCACCGCGCGCCCTCGGGAAAATGCCGGTCGTAGCAGATATACACGCCTATCTTCACAATTCCGAGATCGAAAACCGGATACCCCAGGTTCCCCGGCCGGAAATAAAACTTTTCCCAGAACCCCGGCGCCACATGCGGAATATGGGTCTTGCGATATTTGCCCAGGTAGCTGCCGTCGCTCGCCACCACGGCCGCAGTATTGTAAAAAACCCCTTCCTGCTCCACCTCATACACGGGCACAATCAGGGCAATCTGCAGTTCCCTGGCCAATCCGCGCATCATTGTCACGGTCGGACCGTCGGGAACCGGCTCCGTCATCTCATACCATTTCACCGATTGTTCGGCACAAAAGTAGGGTCCGTTAAATATTTCCTGCAGGCAAACAATCTGCGCGCCTGCAGCGGCAGCCTGCTTGATCAGGCCCACGTGCTTCTCAATCATTGCGTCTTTTTGTGTCTTCAACGGCTCTGTTGCCGGCACTGCATTTGACGCCTGAATAATGGAACATCGAACGACGCGTGACATGGCTGCCCTGCCTCCCAGGAAAGGCTGTGAGTCTTTGAAGTTAATTGAAATCCTCGCCAAGAGCAATGAGATTATTACGCCTCAGGCAGACAAATCAATGGCTTACGCACACGTGAAGGGTGCGGGCTTTAGCCCTACATGGATCAAGCAAATTGCCTGCGGGCTTTAGCCCCTGAGGGATGAACTTTGCAAACTAACCCGCCCTGCGCATTGACTTGCCCCCGTCCCGGACGAATAATCGCATCAGATGGAGATTTACCAAGAGATCGTCGCACTACAGCGCTCGGGCCGGCGCGGGGCTCTCGCCACCATCGTCAATGTGCGCGGCTCCATTCCATCGTTCAAGAGCGCCAAGATGCTGGTGCGCGACGACGGCTCCATAGCCGGCACTATCGGCGGCGGCTGCGTTGAGGCCGAGGTGTGGCAGGCGGCACGCGATGTCATGACCAGCGAAAGGCCCCGCACCCTTACATTCGATCTCAACCAGGACCCCAAATACGATACCGGCCTGGTATGCGGAGGTACGCTCGAGATCTTCATTGAGCCCATTCTGCCCGCGCCACTGCTTTACATCTTCGGTGCAGGCCACGTGTCGCTGGCGCTCTTTAAAGCCGCCACCGGTGCGGGCTTCGACGTCATTGTTGCCGACGACCGCGAAGCCTACGCCAACTCCGAGCGCTTTCCCGGAGCACGCCAGATCCTTGCAACCGATTTCGATCAATCGCTCGCCGAAATAGCGCCCAGCGACTCGGCCTTCATCGTAATCGCCACACGCGGCCATCGCGACGACCTGCGCATCCTGCGCTGGGCCGTCGAAACCCCTGCGCGCTACATCGGCATGATCGGGTCACGACGCAAAGCCATCACCGTCTTTCGCCAGCTCGTAGCTGAAGGCCTCCGCCCCGAACTCTTCGAACGAGTGCATTCACCCGTCGGCCTCGACATCGGCGCCATCACGCCTGAAGAAATTGCCGTCGCAATCGTCGCCGAACTCATCGCCAATCGCCGTAATGTTGAGCGCCCTCTACCCCACTTGAGCTGGTTCCATTCCCGCCGCTTCGCCGCCTCCGGAACTGGAGTCGACAATGCGCTCGCGGATGAGACCGCAGATGACGAAACCTCGTTGACTCAATCCGGGAATTGAATCATGGCCGACCTTTGCGGCGTCATTCTCGCTGCCGGTGCATCGTCGCGCATGGGACGAGATAAAGCGCTGTTGCCTTGGTCGATAAATGAGTCGACCCCCGCTCCATCCGGCAATTCCACTCTGCTCTCCGCTCACATCGCAGCGCTCAAACCCCTCGCATGGGCCATCGTTGTCGTAACCGGCAAAAATGCTGATTGCCTCGCGCAAATCATCTCCGCCTGCGGCGCGACTTCGGCTATCAACCCAGCTCCCGAACGCGGCCAATTCAGCTCTTTGCAAATCGGTCTCAGCAAAGCGCTCGAACTCGGCTGCCACTCCGCCATGATCACGCCAGTCGATTGTGCGCCTCTGGATCAGAAAACTCTCGCGCTGCTCAGCGCGGCATTCGATGAGGCCCTCGCCCGCGGCCAGTGGGCTGTATCGCCCCACGCCAACGGCCGCAACGGCCATCCGCTTTTTGCCTCGCGTGAGCTCATCGACGCTTTTCTCGCCGCGCCGCCAACCTCCAACCCGCGCGAGGTCAAACGCGCCCACTCCAGCCGCTTCGTTTCCATCCCGGTCTCGATTTCCAATTTCGCCGACATGAACACGCCCGCCGAATACGAAGCAATGATTGCGAAGCCTCAGGCGCGATTGAGATAGGTCTCTGACCGCTTGAAGTTGCACCAATGTGCGTGCCCCATCCTTGCGACGCTTTTTCGCAAGGGTGGGATATCGCTAATCCTGCGGCCAGTCCTTTAATTCCTGCAACCAACCTGCTTCAACACCGCTCCCAGCGCGTCCATCGCCAGGTGGCTCGCATGCATCGAGGCCTGCGGCAATCCGCCCACTGCCTGCACAATCTCTTCCCGGCGCAGACCGCGCGCTTCCTCAACCGTCTTGCCGCGCACAAGCTCCGTCATTGCCGAGCCGCACGCCATCGACGCAACACACCCCTTGGCCTGAAAACGAATCTCCTCGATCCGCCCGTCTACTGTCCTGGCCGTGAGCTTGAGCGTGTCGCCGCATGCGGGATTCTCGATCAGCGCCTGCGCATCGGCCTCGGCAACCACACCTGCGTTGCGCGGGTGTTCAAAGTGATCGAGAACTTGCTTCGAATACATGCGCCCTCAGCAGAATCTAGCTCGCCCTTCTCATACATCGCCAAGAATCGTACCGCCGGTCTCCCGAGGCTGCGGAAAAACTCGACCACTGCCGCAGTTTTGAAAGGGCTCGGATTTATACGTGCCAATTAGCTCCCTAAAGTGAGTCGGGGTTTTAACCCCTGAGGGATGGTCTCGACTGTTTCACTCCACTTGATGAGTTTCTCAGCAGCCTCTCCCGACCTGCTGTTCTAGGGGCCTCCCGGCCCTCAGCGTCTTTGCTAGACCTTGAATTCCGGGCATTCGCGCATCCTCTGAGAATTGCCGGCTAACTTACCGGATTGGCCTTCGCCTGCCTCGCCCCAACCATCTCCGTAATCAGAAACAGATCGGTCAACAGCGCCCGCAGATGAATCGACGCATTCAAATTATCGATGAGCTGCGAGCTGATCGCCGGCTGCGCTAACACCAGGTCGACCACCGCGCTCGAGCTTTGCGCATCCCGGCTCAAAACAGAAATGAACGCATCGAGCTTCCGGGTATTTCCGGAGTCCAAGTGCGCCGCAGCCGCCTTTGAAGCAGCTTCAAGCCCGCGTATCGCTGCCAGCGCATTCGTCAGTTTCTCTCGCAGTTGCCTCCCTGCGTCGCTGTCCGCATCGGTTGTCAACCCGCGCGCCGCATAGCTCAGCGTAAACTCGTAGCAATCTTCAATGGTGTCGCAAAGCGTTTCGATCTCAGTCGGCATCGCTGGCTGCGTAGCCTCGTTTCTTTCCCGTTGGCTGCTTCACATCCCAGCGCTCCGGGTCGTGCTCCTCAAGATAAAAATCCCGGCTCATCCATCCAAAAATCATCGATTTGGTGATGGGCAGCTTCTCCGGTCTGATACCCATATATACATGCATCATCACCAGCGCGATCAGCCCAATGCCCGCAAGCCCGTGCAGCACGTACATCAGGCCCCACGTCATATCGCTGAACAAGTATGGATTGCGCGTGAAGAAGACCGTATGAACTCGCTTCATCATAAACAGCCCGGTCACTGTAACGGCGAGGCCGGCCAGCACAATCACCAGGTGGTAAAACTTGTTCTCCAGCGGATACTTAGCGAACCGGTCCGGAGGGGGCGCAGGCTTTCCCATAAACCGCAGCGTTCTTCGCATCGCATCGCGAATGTCGATCTTGTCCGGCCAGATGGACCAGAAATCCAGGAAGAACGACGCGTGAACAATGTGAAACAGGATCGACGCCGTCAGCACCACGCCGGCAATCCAGTGGTAAAGCACCCAGTCGAATTGCACGCCCACCTTGGGCAGGAATGCCGTGATCAACAGCGTAATCATAGCCGCAGCCATGATCCAGTGGAACAGCCGCGCCGCTAGCGAGTGCCGCGGAACCCGCTCGGGAATCGCCGCTTCAGCCGACCTGGGCCGTTCGTTTTTCTTGAAGACCTTCGGCCCCGCAACCACGGCCACGTAAAGCGCGTGCACAATCATGAACGCAAGCGCCGCAATCACTGCGGCCCAAATCAAATCCCATGCCGCATGTATCGGCACATGCTTGCCCCACGGATCGGTAGCCCAGGTTATGAATCTCATGCCGTCTCTCCGCCGCCGGCAATTGCGCGCTTCACCAGATTGCGCATCAGCGGAATCTTGTAGGCATTGAACTGCAGAGGAACCGCGCCCTCCACCGCCATTCTGCCCGCCATCATTCCGGTCTCAGAATTAGCCGCCTTGCCCGCAATCGCGGTTTCAACATTTTTGAGACGCATCGGCTTGGGCGCCACGGCGCTCACAGCAATCCTCGCTGCGCCAATCGTCCCACTGCTCACCCTCATCGCAGAAGCCACGTTCATCAACGGAAAATCCCACACGTTGCGATCGCGCACCTTCTCAAAGTAAAACTTCGCGCCCGCCCATGAAGACGGAATGCGAATCGCCGTCAGCAAAAATCCAGGCTCCAGCATGTTGATACGCGTAATGTCGATCTCGGGACCTACAAAATAATCCTCGGCATCAATCTGCCGCTCGCCCTTCGGCGTCTGCACCACGAACTTCGCATCGAGCGCAATCAGCGCCGGCGCCGAGTCCGATGGGTGCACGGCCACGCAGCGGTCCGCGCCAAAAATCGCGTGCTCGCGGTTGCGCCCCACCGGCGTATCGGCATAGCAAATGTTTCCTCCTGCGCGGTAGCATGGCCATCCGCCGCGGTAGTACCAGCAACGCACATCCTGCGAAACATTCCCGCCCAGCGTGCCTTGATTGCGAATCTGCGGCGACGCCACCACCGACACCGCATCCGATAGCAAACTGTAATTCTTTTTGATCTCGGGATGATTCACAATCTCGGTCAGCGTCGTCATTGCGCCAATTTCAACGCCGTCGCCCGTAATGCGAATCCCCTTCAGCTCGTCCACGCCGCTCAAATCCACCAGCACGCTCGGCTTCTTGATGCGGTCTTTGAGCCAGTCAAAGCTGTCCAGCCCGCCAGCCATCACCCACGCAGCGCTGCCATTTTCCTGCAGTAGCGTTTGCGCCTCAGCCGCTGAACCTGGCTGCAGCAACTCGAAGGCCGGCATCACGTCGCGAAATACTGCCATCACTTCTCCGTCCCCGTGCCTCAGTCTCTAGTCCCTGGCCTCTAGTCCCCAGTGCCTAGTCCCTAGTCCCTAGTCCCTGTCTTTCAAATATGCGCCATCAATGGATGTTGCATCGGCCGTCCCGCCTCGAGCGACGCCAGAATCGTGTCCAGATTCACCGGGGCGCGTTGGAAGATGTTGTCTCCCAGCGCGTCGCTCAGCGCATTCAGAATCGCCGCGCATCCGCCGCCCACCGGCGGCTCCCCGCAACCGCGAGCGCCCACAGGCGTCTCGGGATCGGGAATGTTCAGCGCATTCCACTGCATGTCCACCGGCACGTCCAGAATTGTCGGAGGCTTGTTCTGATAAAAACGCTCGGCGATAGAAATGCCATACTGCGGATCGATCACCCATTTCTGCCCGATCGCGTGGCCAATCCCCAGCGTCGACCGGCCCAGTACCTGCCCGCCCAGCGCGGCTGGATGCAGCACCGTGCCCACATCTGCGTAGGCCAGATAATCGACGACGTAGTACTTCCCGGTTTCCACGTCGGCTTCTACCTCGGCGAAGCAGGCAAGGTAGGAATACGAGTCGCCGTCGTGAGGATACTTGTCACTCGCCGAAACCACCAGGCCCTGGCCCGCCAAATTCGCGACCGCCTGCTTTGTTGCTTTATGCACCTCGGGATTCACATCGTGGCCATCGTAGATGCCGCCCAGCTTAATAGCGTGCTGCGCCGCTTCAGCAAAACTCATCCCCGCGCCGCCGCCCTTGCGCATGACACGAAGATTGGCAACCTCATAATCTCCTGGCTGCCCGCCGAGTTTCTTCGCCGCCACTTCTTTGAGTCTTTGCACACATTCATTACCCACCGCCATGGCGGCGCGAGTCATGGCGTGCACGGTCTGGCTGCCGCCGGAGTCGCAGGTGTATGGAAAGTGCTTCGACGTGTCGCCCCAGACTACGTCGCATGCTTCCCATGGCACGTCGAGTACCTCGGCTGCTGCGCGATGCACATCGATTACTGCTTCAGTTCCAAGGTTGCCGATCCCGGATTGGATTTGCACGCGGCCCTGCGGAGTGATGACGATCAGCCCGTCGAACCCGGTGCTGCCGCCGTGGAAGACAGTGAGCGCCACGCCCACGCCGCGCACCTTGGTGCCAATGCGTTTGGGCTGGCGCGCCACCCGCTCGTTCCACTTAAACTGCTTGGCGCCCTCGTCGAGAGCCTGCTTTTGAAAACAGCTCGTAACGTACGCGCGCTTACCCTCGTGATTGGGAGGCCCGTACTGCGCTTTACCTTCCGGGCAGTTCACCCTGCGCAACGCCACCTGATCCAAGCCAAGTTGCCGCGCTGCCTTCGACAGAATCGGCTCCATGATCGCAATTGCCTGCATGCCTCCCGGTGCGCTCTGTGCACTGCGCGGCGGCGTGTTGGTGGCCACCGTCACGTTGCGAAACCGCATGGCGGGCGGCTGGTACTGCAACGAAGCGATGCTCGCGCACGAGCCGCCGTCGCCGCTCGACCCATAAGAGCCGGCGTCGGAAACCAGAAACATGTCTACCGCTGTAATGCGGCCGTCCTTGGCAAAACCCACCCTTGTGCGGGACCGGATGCCCGGCCGCGCGCGTCCTATAAAATGCTCCTCCTGCCGGCTTACCCGCATCATCACTGGAGCATTCAGTTTCTTCGACAGCAGTGCGGGAATCACCAGGGTCAACGCGCCGGTGATCTTGCTGCCAAATCCGCCGCCCGTATATTCGCTGATGAAGACGATCTTGTCCTCGTCCATGTGCATCCAGCGCGCGATGGCGGCAGTGGTCTGAAAGGTGCTTTGCGTGCCCGTATACAGGAAGAGCTTGCCGTTCTGCCAGTAAGCCATGGTGCTGCGCGGTTCCAGGGTCTGGTGGCTTACGTCTGGCGTCAGGAATGTCTCGTCGAGCACCAGCGCGGCATCGCGGAAGCCCGCGTCCACATCGCCATACGACCATGTCTCGGGTGCGTGCCCCATCGGCATGCGGCCCTCTTTTTCCGCGGCAAAGTCCTCCTCCGTCCATTTCAGCGCTGTGAGCTGCATCGGTCCTCGGCCCGACTCCGGCCTCGCCCAAACGTTGCCGTCCACGCGGGCATTCGAACTCCCCGGGCGCAGGCTCTCCAATGGATCGATGGCAAACGGTAGCGGCTCCATTTCGATCTCGATTGCCTCGATCGCCTCCGCGCAGGTCAGCTCATCTACAGCCGCCACAGCCAGAATCGGTTCGCCCTGGTACATTGGCTCGTCCGCCAGCGCCAATTCTCCCCATTTGTCCGGCTGAATCATGGTTCCGTTGTCGTTCATATATGCCGCGTGCCCGGGAACCTCCGCCGGCGTAAGAATCGCTTTCACTCCTGGCATCGCCAGCGCCTTTTCAGCGTGAATGCTCTTCACCCGCGCGTGCGGCATCGGGCTCAACACCAGCCGGCAAAACAGCATCCCCTCGGCGCGAAAATCCTCGGCATACTTGGCCGTGCCCGTCACTTTCGCCACCAGGTCGGTGGTCGAGTAGTCCTTGCCAATCAGCTTGTACCCGGTGCCAAATGGGCGCGGCTTCTCATTTTCGGCTTTCATTTCGTCGGCCTTCATCGCCTCACCGGGCGTCGCATCAGCCATCGTCAAGCCCTCCTCGCTAGCGCAGCAGCGCCGCTCGCGCCTCGCATCTGCGCCGCGCCTTCCATCATCGAGTCCAGAATTTTGGTGTAGTCCTGGCAGCGGCAAAGGTTGCCGCTGATCCCATGTGCCAGCTCACTCCGCGTGGGGTTGGGATTGGTCTTGAGAAACCCGACCGTCGACATGATGAAGCCCGACATGCAGAACGCGCATTGAAAACCCTGCTTGTCGATCACCGCCTGCTGCACCGGGTGCAGTTTGCCATCGGCCGCGGCCAGCCCTTCGATGGTGGTCACCTTGCGCCCCCGAACGGTGTGCGTCAACACGCTGCAGCTATAGTGGGGCACATCGTCGATCAGCACTGTGCAGGCTCCGCACTCGCCGCGATCGCAACCCAGCTTGGTTCCCGTCAGGCCCAGCTTGTAGCGCAGCGTCCACGCCAGCGTTTCCTGCCGCATGGCTTCCACGCGCCGCGGCTTGCCGTTCACATTCAGAGTGATCAGCCGCTCCCCCGCGCTTAATGAATACCTGCGCGATGGCGACAAAAAGTGATAGCTCGCCGCGCCCACCGCCGCGCCGCCCGCAATCACTCCCATAATGAACCTGCGCCGTGTAATCGCCCGCGACGCATTCTCGTTCGGCTTCACATCGTCCGCATCCGGCATGGCCGTTTCTCCACAATCTTGAACGTGCGCTCTGGTCTTTTTGACAATGGCTCAGTGTGTCCGGTCTTGAAGGCTACGAGTTCTAAATGTGAAGTTTCAACACGTTGGTTACTTCTCCGGCCGTTGTTTTGAAAGGGCACGGCTTCAGCCGTGCCAATGAACGCCAGCCCAGCGAACTGGGGCTTTAGCCCCTGGGGGACGTTTTTCAAACTGAGCCGCTTACCATCTCAATCGAACTCGTAACAGAAACCCCACACTCGAAGGGGAAACAGGCCTCGCTGCGCCTATAGTAGTCCCGTGCCGTTCAAGTTGTGAAGTCGGACGCGCAACCCCGTCTCAGCAAAAGGCACGCTTCCTGTCCAATGCTCCTGAACCGCTGTTCAAGAAAGCCGCATCATCAGAAAGCCGAGCCAGAATCGCTTAGATCAATATGGAATCGTTCCAATCCGCAACAACGTTGGGCACCCCCAGATCCCTTGCCTTTGGAAACCCGGGGGAAAGCATTAGCCTTCGTCAACTCTGTTACGCGCCCTCACACCGCAGTCATCTCCCGTCCCTTGGCTTCGGATCCCAGCGCCGCCAGCCCTGCCAGCGCCAGCGACACTACAATCACCGTCAATGCCAGCACCAGCGGATAGTTGCCCCATCGCTCCGCGGCCAGCGCCTGCGCCTTTCCATTCCAGCTCGTAATCAATCCCCCAAGCTGGTACGCCAGCCCCGGCGCAGTTGCTCTGACCGGTGCGGGCGAGAGCTCAGTCAGATACGCCGGCACCACCCCCATGCGCCCTGCACCATGAATTGCATCATCACCGCGCCCACTCCCAGCCAAAGCGCCGAGTGCCCGTAAGCAAATAGCGGAATCACCGGAATCGCCAGCAGCGCCGCGGCAATAATCGCGCGCTTGCGTCCCCACCGCTCGCTCAGCATGCCGAATACGAGCCCTCCTGCAATCGACCCGATCCCGTACAGCACGCCAATCAACCCAATCGTCTGCGGCTTCAGTTTTGCGGCTACCGCCAAAAACGTCGGATACACATCCTGCGTGCCATGCGAGAAGCTCATAAACGCCGTCATCAACAGAACTAGAAACAGAAACGTAGGCAGGAACTCCATCAGATGCGCGGGAACCAGTCTTTGTGCGCGCCCCTTTGTCGCGGCCTTCCTGCGGTGTTCTGCGCCGGCCAGCCACACTGGCGACTCCGGCACGCGCGCTTGTACATAAAACGCCAGCAGCGCCGGCGCCGAACCCAACATGAACAATCCCCGCCATCCGATACCCGGGATTGCGATCCCATGCCAGTGAATGCCCGCATATAGCAGCGCAAAGGCTCCCGAAGCCAGAATCGACCCGGCCGCATACCCTTCCTGCAGAATCCCGCTGAACACGCCGCGGCCTTCCTTGGGCAGCGACTCAAACGCCAATGCCGCACCCACGCCCCACTCGCCGCCCATGGCAAACCCGAACAGCGCTCGCAGCACCAGTAGCGCATTAAGCGAAGGCGCAAAAGCGCAGGCCAGCTCAATCACTGAGAAGCCAAGAATGTTAGCCATCAGCACCGGCCGCCGTCCGTAGCGATCGGCCAGCATGCCAAACACCAGCGCCCCCACCGGCCTGAACGCCTGCGTCAGAAACACCGCGCCCAGCACCGCCGACGGCTGTGTTCTGAACTCCCCCGCAATTCCCTTTACGCAAAAAACCAGCAGGAAATAGTCCAGGCTATCGAGCGTCCAGCCCAGAAACGCCGCCGCAAACACATGCCGCTGCGCCGCCGTAAGCCGCCTGAAATGCTCAACCACCGACATAGCCCGGAGCATACCAGACCCCGGCCCCCAGGCAATCTCAACTCGCCTGCTCACGCCGCCCAGTCAAATTATTTGTTGCAACAAATTCCCCGCCCGCCCCGTCCTATCTGCAGTGGGTGCCCCATCCTCGCCGCGTACTTGTTTTTGCGGCCAGGGTGGATCCGCTCTCGAGCAAGAGGAGAAACACCGTAACCTCAACCGCCCCTTTTACCGCCCTCAACAGGAGACTTCCCCCATGAATCGCCTCGTTCTTACCGCCGCACTCATCGCCCTCGCCGCGCCCCTCGCCGCCGCCCAAACTTCCAACTGGACTGCAGATCCCGCCCACAGCGACGTAAGTTTCAGCATCAGCCATCTGGGCATTTCCACCGTCCGCGGCCACTTCGGAGTCACTGCCTCCATCGCTTTCAACGAGGCTGACATCACCAGGTCCTCCGTTAACGCCACCATCGACGTATCCAGCGTCGATACCGGCGAATCCGGCCGCGACACCGACATCGTTGGCGCGGCGTGGTTCGACGCGGCCCACTTCCGCAACGCCACGTTCGTTAGTACTTCGATAGCAAAATCCGGCGGCCACCTCACCATCAACGGCAACCTCACCCTCCATGGCGTTACCAAACCCGTCGTTCTTCAGGCCGAGGGTCCCAGCGGTCCCATCACCGGCATGGATCACAAGCCCCACGCCGGATTCAACGCAACTACCACCATCAAGCGCAGCGACTTCGGCATCGGCGCCGGCTTTCCTGCAACCATGGTCGGCGACGACGTCAAGCTCGTTATCGACCTCGAAATCGTGAAGCAGTCATGAGAACGTCAATCAGTAATAAGAAGTTGTCAAGCGGGTAAAAATTCGGGATGTCCCACCCTCGCCACGTCATTGTTTTCCGGCTGGGGAGGACTCAATCCTGGCTGACTCGCTCTGTGCCCCATCCATTTCACAGCTTCATCGTGAAATGGGTGGGAGACCATAAACAACCAACCCGCACTTCAGCTCAGGCCGACTCGCCGACCCGCTGACTTGCTGACTCGCTAACACCATGCCCAACCTGAAATCCGAAATCGCGCAGCATCTTCCATTCGCCAGTGCCGAAGAAGAAGCCCTGCTCAACGTCATGCGCACCGCCGACCTGCTGCATCGCGAATTCCATCGCCGCACCCGCGGATGGGGCCTCACCTCCACCCAGTACAACGTCCTTCGCATCCTGCGCGGAGCCCAGCCTCACGGCCTGCCATGCGCCGCCATCGGCGACCGCATGATCACCGCGGAACCCGACATCACCCGCCTGCTCAATCGCCTCAAGGGCCTCAAGCTCATCCGCCAGCGCCGCGACCACCACGATCGCCGCGTCGTCGTCACTCACATCTCCGAGGCCGGCCTCGATCTCCTCCACCAGATGGAACCCGTCATCGAACGCGCCCCGCGGGAGCTCCTCGGTCACCTTTCCCCGCCTCAAATCGCCGAGCTAATCCGCCTCCTCGAACTCGCCCGCACGCCGCCCCAAAGTCGATAACAGGCATGGACTGTTCACATTGATCGTCCCTCGCAGGCGCTTCAACTATACTTTTTCTTGTTCAATTCTGTAATCGGTTTCATGCGTTCTATTGAATTGATTGCTGTGCTCAGTCGGGCAGCGTCTGCGCTTCCTAAATCGATGTACCATGGGTGTATCTGGAGGATCATGTTGAATCGCAAGCTTGGTTCCGTCTCTCTTCTCGTCGTCGTCGCCGCCTTTGGATTTGCCGGCGCAGCCAACGCCCCAGCTCAGAACACCGACCGTCCCTGGATGGATTCCAAGCTCTCGCCTGAGCAGCGCGCCGACCTGGTGCTCAAGCAGATGACGCTCGATGAAAAGATCGCGCTCCTTCACGGCAATGGCATGGCCCACGCCGCGCAATGGCACATGCCCCTCACCAAGCTCTCCAATGGCGGCGCTGGATACGTCGAGGGCGTTGAGCGCCTTGGCATTCCGCCGCTCATCATCTCCGACGCGGCCTACGGTGTGCGCGACAGCGGCGCCAACGGTAGATATTCCACTGCATTGCCCTCCAATGTAGGAGCGGCATCAAGCTGGGATGTCGAATCGGAGTGCCGCTACGGCGACGTAATCGGCCGCGAGCTCAGGCAGCAGGGTTTCGATATGACCCTCGGCGGCGGCATGGACTTGAACCGCGATCCGCGCAACGGCCGCACCTTTGAGTACGCCGGCGAAGATCCGCTCCTGGCCGGAACCCTCACCGGAAACATGATGAAGTGCGAACAGGCGCAGCACGTCGTAGGCGACATCAAGCATTACGTGATGAACGACCAGGAGACCGGCCGTAATATCGTCGACGCCATCATCTCGAAACGGGCCATGCAGGAGTCTGACCTGCTCGCATTCCACATCGCCATCTCCATCGCCAATCCCGCCGCGGTCATGTGCTCCTACAACCGCGTCAATGGCGATTACGCCTGCGAAAACGCGTACACGCTCAATGAAGTGCTCAAGAAACAATGGGGCTTCAAAGGCTTTGTGCTCTCTGACTGGGGAGGAACCCATAGCACCCAGAAAGCTTCTGCCGCCGGTCTCGATCAGGAGCAGCCAATGGCTGACTTCTTCGGCCCGAAATTGAAAGCCGCCGTCGACGCCGGACAAGTGCCGATGTCGGAGATTGACGATCACGCTCGCAGGGTTCTTTACGCCCTGTTCGTTTCAGGCGTCGTCGACAATCCGCCGCAAGCCGGCACGGTTGACGTTCAAGCCGGAATGCAGGATGCCCAGCATGTTGAAGAAAAGAGCATCGTGCTTCTCAAGAACTCAAACTCCATTCTTCCCATCGATCCGGCCAAGGTGCACAGTATCGCAATCATCGGCGCGCACGCCGATGTCGGCATGATCTCCGGTGGAGGGTCGGCGCAGGTCGATCCTCCGGGGGGCAACGCCATCATGCCCCCGGGCAAGGGTGCAACCTATTGGCAGGAACACATCTGGTTTCCCACTTCCCCCCTGAAAGCGCTCCAGGAGAAATTGCCAAACACCAAAATCAGCTTCGACCCGGGAACCGATCTGCAATCCGCGGCCACACTGGCCCGCACCTCCGACCTCGCCATCGTCTTTGCCTCGCAGTGGGAGTCGGAAGGCATGGATCTTCGCAGCCTCTCGTTGCCCGACAATCAGGATGCATTGATCGCCCAGGTAGCCGCAGCCAATCCCCACACCATCGTCGTGCTTGAAACCGGTACCGCCGTCACCATGCCCTGGCTCGACAATGTTGCCGGCGTGGTTGAGGCGTGGTTCGCGGGCAGCGCTGGACACAAAGCCCTGACCAACGTGCTCGTCGGCGAAGTCAACCCGTCCGGCAAGCTCGCCATCACCTTCCCCAAATCGGAAGAGGACCTGCCCCATCCCGTGATCCCTCCGCTCTCGGCCCGCGACCTCGGTCAGGGCAGCCATGCGGTCAACGCGGGCTCACACTCATCCGGCTACTCCGTCACCTACGACGAAGGTGCTGAGGTAGGCTACAAATGGTTTGAAGCGCAGCATAAGCAGCCGCTCTTCGCCTTCGGTTACGGTCTCTCGTACACCACCTTCGCGTACTCCGGCCTGAAAGTCGATTCATCCGCAAAGACAGTGCGCTTCACCATTAAGAACACCGGCAGTCGCCCAGGCACTGAGATCGCCGAAGTCTACGCCCGGCTTCCGCAAGGTGCCGACGAACCCTATAAGCGCCTCGTCGGATGGAAGCGCGTCGAGCTCGCCGCCGGCGAATCTCGCACCGTGACAGTGACCATCGACACGCGTCCCTTGCAGTCTTTCAACGAAACTAATGAAAGCTGGAACCTTGCGACGGGTGCTTACCAGGTGATGATAGGGCCATCTTCTGACAACACGCCGCTCACAGCCAGTCTGGCGATTCACTAAGGCTGCCTCCCGCAGGGAGGCAATGAATTTAGCCCAGAACGCAGTCCTGGGTAGCCTGCATAAGAAGGACTGCCGCCCCGTAGGGGCAGCGCGAGTCGGCAAGCGATGACAGGTATATCCGTGGGCTCTTCGGTCAGCACTAATATTCAACTGCATCACCCGATACGGAATGCGCAGCAACTCCCGGTTCCGGCTCCCCCACGCGCAAACCCCTATGCACTAATTGCCTGCCTCCTGATCGCACTGCTGGCCGCAATTCCGCTCCACGCGCAACAATCTGCAGCGCCCTCAACAATCTTCACCGGCGTCGTCCGCACCTCCACCGGTCAACCTGTCCCCGGCGTCACCGTAATCATTTCAACGCCCTCCGGCAATAAAAATTCACTCACCGCACCCGATGGCCGTTTCGCCATCGCTGGCATCGCAACCGGAGCGCATACCGTAACCATCGCGCTCCCCGGCCGCGCAGCAACCCCATCTGTGTCCACCAACGTCACCGGCGCGCCCCTGCTCCTAACCATTTCCGACCAGAACATTCTCTCCATCTCACCCGAATCGCAATCCGCAACATCGCCCGCAAACCCGTCCGCAACTACAACCGGCACCGGTGGCGAAAAACTCTCCAGCCAGGCAGTAAGCTCATTGCCGCTGAACGGGCGCGACTTCAGCACGCTGCTCCTGCTCGCCGCCGGCACCATGACTGACGCCAATGGCGCCACCAACTTCACCCAGCAATTCGCCGTCAACGGTCAGCGCGGCGTCGAGGCCACATTCGCAATGGATAGCGCAGACATCAGCGATCCAGAGATGGGTGGCAGCACCTTCACCAACTTCAACGTCGACGCCATTCAGGAACTCCAATCGAGCTCCGGCTGGATGCCCGCTGAAATCGGCCGCGGCGCTTCAGGGTTCACTAACATCGTCACCCGCTCCGGCAGCAGCGGCTTTCACGGCTCATTCTTCGAATTCCTGCGCAACTCGGCCCTCGATGCGCGCAATTTCTTTGACCATCCCTCCATCGCAGAGCCCGGCCGCATTCCGCCCTTCCGCCGCAATGAGTTTGGATTCACAAACGGCGGCCCCGTCGTTCTGCCGCACGTCTACGATGGCCGCGGACGTACCTTCTACTTCGGCCAATATCAGGGATTCCGCCAGGTCCTCGGCACCACGCAAGTTCTCGCCGTGCCCACCCAGGCTGAGCGCTCCGGCCAGGACTCCGTCACTTATTCCGACGGCAGCTCAGACACGCTCGCGGTTCCCGTCAATCCCGCCATTGCCGCCATCCTGGCGCGCTATCCCCAACCCAACAACCCCTCCGGTGCCTACGGAGTACGGACCTACGCCGCGCCCTCCAACGTCAATACTGACGCTGACCAATTTTCTATTCGCCTTGATCAAAAACTGGGCGCGAAGGGCCAGTTCCTCGCCCGATTCAACTACGACAATCTCACCGGGCCTACCACCAACCCCGACCAGACGCTGCTCGACCCCAGCTTCGCGGTCCAGTATGTCGACCGTCAGCGCAACGTAATTTTCACCTATACGCGCACCGTCTCGCCGCGCTTTCTCTGGTCGTCGTCACTGAGCATTACCCGCACCACGCCCTCGTTTCCCACACCCAACTACACTGATCCGGCTCTCAAATTCATCGACGCACTCTACGAGCCCTTCAACGCAGCGGCAGGCTCCGTAATGTCGGCGTTCGGCAACCTCTTCCACGGCCAGCTCAATTTCACCTTCACCAAAGGCCCGCACGCGCTCAAGTGGGGTGTTGAAGCGCGCCTCAACCGCGACACAACCTACTTCGGCACCAGCCCCAACGGCGAATACGACTTCGGCGGCGGCACCGTGTATTCGCCCGTCTTCATCTCTTCTGCCAGTGGCCAGCACAACCTGCAGCCCGGCGACCCGTTGCCCGATACTCTCAGCAGCCTGCTCCTCGGCTACCCCTACAACTACACCATCGGCGTCGCGCCCCCCTACATGTCGAACGGACCGCACACCGGCCCCGCTGCCATCAACCGCAACGATGTGAATGCCTATGCCCAGGACACATGGAAGATAAACCCGCGCTTCACCCTCGATTACGGCCTGCGCTACGAACTCTACACGCCCATCACCGAGCGCGCCCATCGCACCTCTAGCTTCCTTGATCCATTTCCGCCGCCGGGATCCACGCAGGAATATCTCATCAACCCGCAGCCGGGTTACGAAATGGGCTGGAATGGCTGGAGTCCGCGCGTGCAGTTGAGCTGGGCCGCGCCTCACTCCATCCAGGTCCACGCCGGTGGCGCCATCACCGTCATCCCGCCCAACATATGGCAGGATAATTTCCTCACCGGCTCAACACCCTTCGTCGTCTATCCCCGCGTAACCGCAGCCCCCGGCGGTGAAATCGCCTACGGCTTCAAGATCACCCCCGACGAGCTGCCACAGGTTTACACCCCTCAGGGTGTGGCCTTCCTGGCCAGCGGCGACACCAAGAAAATACTCGCCAATACCGTCATGGACGTGAATCGCTATCAGAACGATCTGGCTGCCCTCTCGCCCAATCAACAGCTCTCGTTAATCACCCTCAGCGCTGTTGATCCTCGCTTCGGCGATGCCTACCTTGACACCTGGACTCTTGGCCTTGAGCGCGTCTTTGCAGGCCTCACTGCCGACGCAGCGTATGTCGGAACAGCGGCCTCCAGGCTGCCCATGTCTTCCTACCCCAATGGCTATCCGGGCGCCGATCCGCAATTCGCGCGATATACAAACTTCGACAGCAACGGAGCAGTCACCGGAGGCTTCGGCACCGAGATCGTGATCACGCCCATGTCCCACTCCACTTATCACGCGTTGCAAACCTCGCTCGCCGGCCAACTCCCCCACGGCGGTCCAGGTGTGCAGGCAGGCTACACCTGGGGCAAATCCCTCGATAACGTGAGCGGTGTAATCGGTGGAACTGGTTCAACCGGAGCGGTTAGCGTACTCAGCCCGCAAAACCCCTTCGACAACCATCTTGAAAAAGGCCCTTCCGGCTTCGATGTAACCCACTCTTTCTCTGTGAGCGCGGCGCAGGATCTGCACCTTCAGAACCTCGGCTCTCAATCGCGCAGCGCCAGGCTGATCACCGCCGGCTGGCAACTGCTCAGCATCTCCTCCATGTCGAGCGGTTCGCCCTTCACCATCTACTCCGGCATCCAGCAAACCGGCGTGGGCGCAAGCGGAGCCGATCGCCCCGACCAGGTCGGCGCACCCAATCTCTCCACCGCTCACAGCTCCACGCGCAGCCGCGACGACTACTTTGGACTCGGGCAAAACAACGCCAGCTTCTTTTCGATTCCCATTAACATCGCGGGCGGTACCGGGCCCAACTCCGGCCGCTTCGGAACAATGGGCCGCAACACGTTTCGAGGTCCGGCCTACTACGACTTCGACTTTGCGCTCATCAAGACCACGCCCATCTCTCATCGCCAGAGCGGCCTCGAGCGCGCCGACCTTCAGTTCCGCGGCGAGTTCTTCAATGTCTTCAACATCGTCAACATGGGCCTGCCCGCCAACACCATCAAGGGCTCAGGCTTCGGCCTCATCAGCAAAACCGCCGGAACCTCTCGCCAAATCCAGTTCTCCCTCAAGCTCATCTACTGATGGCGGTTGAGCGCATCCCATCACCCAAGAACAGTCGAGCTTCATTCGCCGTCGGAGCGAGCGGCGCTTCAGCCGTCGGAGGGAGCAGAGGCCTTCAGGCCCCTGAATATGCGCATCAATCGTTGCGCCTTTAGGCGCGGGCCTTTCGTGTGTCCCATCCTCGCGACGTTTCTGTTTTTGTCGCTAAGGTGGGCGCACTTGCCCTGCTAACCCGCCAACTCGCTGACTCGCTTACCCGCTTCAATCAACCCCGCCGCCGCCCGAACCAATTCAGCATTATCCCGCGCCTCTCGCCCGTCAGGCATCACCGTTACATCCTCGAGACCGGTTCGTATTCCATACCCTCTCTCAAGCGCGCGCCGGTTCACCGCCCAGCACGCAATCCCCTCGCCGTGGTGAACCTGCTCCAGCCTGATGCCCGCTGCCACCACAATCGCTTCCATCTCCCCCGCATGTCGAACCGCAGTATCAACATCGGCATCAAGAGGCTCTATCAGCACTCGCCTGCACCGGCCCGCCAATCCCGACCGCACAAATGCTCGCGCACCGTCAACACTCAGCAACCCCGCCTCAATCTGAACGCCACGTCCCAGCAGCAGTTCGCAAAGCTCCACAATGCCCGCTTCACCCATGTTCGCAGTCACCAGGTCCGGCATCTCCTCCCACGCCTCTACAATCCTCAACCGCTCCATGGGATCAGCCACAATCGCCGCCGAAGTCGTCAGCGAAACCGGAATCCCCGCGCACACCGCCCGAATCGCACGCACAACCCGGCCGCATGCCGCGCCTTCCAGCGTCTCTCTTCCCGCATCGTCAAAAGCATGCACGTGCACCGAATGCGCGCCCGCATCCACAGCCGCCCGCGCCGCCTCCGCAATCGCAGCCACACTCCTCGGCGCACCAGGATGCACCCGCTCGCCATTCAATGCCACCTGCAAAAAATTGGGGGTACGCATGATCCTCGCTGTTACCAACGCAACTTGCTTCGCCTCCCGACCCCGGCCCGCACGCCCGAGCTGAAAGCTGATAGCTAAGAGCTGAAAGCTGCTTCCTATTCCGCCGCCCGCCGCCTTCTGCCGCTCAACAAATAAATAGCAGCCCGCAACTCCAACAGCGGATCGGCCGACGGCTCAATCCCGTCCACGCGCGGAATCGGGTCAAAAATAATGTGCTTCTGCTGGGCCTGCGTATCGGTAACAACCTCATTCAATTCCACCGTGCCAAACTCCACCAACTCGCGGCTCTCGGGCCAATGCGCCGTCGCATCGTCCACGGTGTCTCCTGTTTCCGCCACTTGCACCCGAATATTGAACGCCACCGGCCCCTTGGCCACGCGCTCCGCAAGCTCATCGTAGTGATAGTTGACTGGAATCTTTGCGACCTGTTCATCGCTCAAGTAGTCGTTCCCCTCCACAGGCACAATTCGATACCGCCCATGCCGCGTCACGCCGTGTGCGTTGATAAACGCAAATGCGGTAACTGCAAAAAATGTCTCGCGCGCCAGGCTCGACGGGAACGGCTTGGGTGCCTGCACAAACGCCAATGCCCCGGGATGCGTGCTCAGGAACCGCTCAATCGGCTTCGGCGAAGGCACGTCGGCGCCGCTGGCCGCCGCCGCCTTCAGAAACTCCAGAAACTCGTACCCATCCCTGGTCGGGAACCCGTCCGTTGAATGGCTCACAATGTCGGTGTGCACATGCTCAGCCAGGTTGAAGCGTATCGCCAGTCCGCGCGGATTGGCCTCGGCCACATTGTCGGGCAACTGCGGCAGCCCAGTCGAATTAGAAAAACGCACCGTAACCGGCGTCGACTCCCGCGCCACGTGCGGAGCCTTGGTAAGTTCCTGCGCCACCGCCGCGGGCTTGAAGCTGCCGCTCAGCATCAACCCCTTTGCGTGGGCAGGCCGGTATCCGGGATGCAACCCAAATATCTGGTCAAACTGCGCAATTAATTCCTGGGCGAGTGCGACCACTCGTTCGTCACTTGGCAATGGCATAGTCTCGAACCTCCAGTCTGTGCAGAATATCCTATCCGTAGTTCGATGCAATGATTGTTAATCCAGGCCCACGCTAAGCCTCGAGGGCCGCTGAAAAACTCAAATGAAGCAGTGAATTTGAAAGGGCACGAGCCGGAAAGCCACTCGCTCGAGTCGCGTGCCGACGCACCACCTCCCGTAGGGACGCACGGGTTGATGAAAAACCTGCCGCTTTGAAAGGGTACGGACGCACAGGTTGATGAAAAACCTGCCGCTTTGAAAGGGCACTGATTCATCCGTGCCACAGATCCAGCAATATCAAAACAGCTTTAGCCGCTGAGGGATGGTTTAAAGCTTCGTCATCAGTCTGCGCCTCCCGTACGGAGGCACAGGTTGATGAAAAACCTGCCGCTTTGAAAGGGCACGGATTCATCCGTGCCACAGATCCAGCAATATCAAAACGGCTTTAGCCGCTGAAGGATGGTTTAAAGCTTCGTCAGCAGTCTGCGCCTCCCGTACGGAGGCACAGGTTGATGAAAAACCTGCCGCTTTGAAAGGGCACGGATTCATCCGTGCCACAGATCCAGCAATATCAAAACAGCTTTAGCCGCTGGGGGATGGTTCAAAGCTTGGTCACCAGTCTGCGCCTCCCGTAGGGACGCGCAGGTTGATGAAAAACCTGCCGCTTTGAAAGGGCACGGATTCATCCGTGCCACAAGTCCAGCAATATCAAAACAGCTTTAGCCGCTGAAGGATGGTTTAAAGCTTCGTCATCAGTCTGCGCCTCCCGTACGGAGGCACAGGTTGATGAAAAACCTGCCGCTTTGAAAGGGCACGGATTCATCCGTGCCACAG